>WLWG01000613.1_pt1 | contig 36016 bp, 34 predicted proteins | sample 6712871 | NCBI WGS metagenome assembly WLWG01 (sample SAMN12718693, study PRJNA515312) | sponge metagenome | isolation source: marine sponge | host: Mycale hentscheli | place: New Zealand: South Island, Marlborough, Capsize Point | collected 2003-05-01
TTCGTTTGACTTAGCATCTGCTTTAGTCGGGGAGCAACTGACTAACAAAACCGCAGTTGCTATGGCTAAAGTTATTTTCGTCATACTATGTTACCTCCATAGCGGCAACTATTCTATTATATCACTTTTTAGTCGCAGAAGTTTTCTTCTTCCGTTTCTTAGGGAGCACCTTAATACGCTCTGGCCTAAAAGACCTGTGCTGGGCAGGCTGCCCCTTGTGTAGTTCGATACAATCAACCCACTCTGTTTCGGTCTTGGGATTGTAAACGTGCCGCACAAAACGGAAACGTGTGCCCCACACCTGAGTAATCTTGATCTCATCACCAGGCTCTAACGTCCGACGTTCGGACACCTGATAGGATGGGTTTGCCACCCAATGAGTGTTGATTTGATTGTGTTGGGGAACGAACTTACTGCGGTTTACTTTCCTCTTAGCCATGATACTCTTTCTGTAGTAGGTAGTTATATTATACCAGAGTTAGAGCCAGGTGTCAAGTGTATTACTTATTTTATAAAGGATAAGGTATCCGATAAGGTCGTCAAGATCGTTGTCTCCTGGGTAGGATTGACTATTCTTAATCCTATTTAACTTGTCATCAATGCGGTTGGCGATGCCTTCCGATGCCCCCGCCTTTGCAAAGATAGCAATAGGGGAGAGAGCAGAGTTTCCGTAGGCGATGTTCTTCTCAAGCAACAGACGCTTGATCTCATCACAGGCGGCAGAGATGGCGGGGCCGCTAGGGGCACTACCGATAAGATGAACTAAATCAATCTGTTCTTCTAACAATTCGATCTTCTCTTCTGCCACCTCAATCTCTTTCCACACACTATCATTGATGGTCTTCATCTTCTGGTTTATTTTTGTTGAGATGTCTACTACTTCGTTTTCCATTACTACCTCTTTAATTTAAATTTCTTTATGGAGGCGTAGACACTTACTTCGCTTACGCCTGCTTCCTTAGCGATCTTCTTTACAGATTTTCTTTCTAAATTATACCGCTTGAATAACCACTCCCTATTATTGTGGAGTCCTGCTGAATGACTCACGATGTTCCTAACGCTTCCTCTTCATAGTGGCAATACTCGCAACCCTCCACATACCTGCGGTGGTTGCTACTGTGTAATACAAATTCATTCATGTCTCTATTATACCTCAATACGCTTGATTAGTCAATAGCCTAGCCAAAAATACGCTTATCTAATGCGTAAATTCCTACACCCAACGCATCACCGATATCATTATCTTTGATATCTAAATCAAATCTTTTATTTACATAATTCATAGTGCGACCTTTTCTAAAATCTCTTTGTATTACTTTGAGTTTGTTGGGTGAGGCATCAGGGTTGGCTAGTTTAATTTGCTCTTTTTCTTTCTTATTTAAATTAGCATTACCTATGTGTGCGGCCCAGGTGATTGGCTCTACTCCATATACATCTTCTATACCCGCAAAAATAGACGCACCCACGAGGGCACCTTGAGCGAGGGCGAGGTTGGAGGCGGTGAGAGGGCTATTACTAAAGATCGGCTTTTCGATAATCATATTCTTTATTTTATAAACTTCAATCAATTTAGAGAGGCTGGCACCTGACCGCTTGCCTATGACCCCCGCTTTGTCGTAAATGTTCTTAGAGGTGTGCTTAAACACCACTTTGCCGTAGGCTTCTAATTCCTTGCCCCAAATAGCAAACGCTAGAGATTGAGTAGAGGAATCAACAGAGATAAAAGTCACTTAACATTCCTTAAAAATCTTTTTAGATCTTTCTTATCTCCGATGCAGGTGGAGCAATAGGTGTCGTCATTGTAAATGGATAATGGTTTGCTGCATGAGCCACACGATCTTTCCTTACCTACTCTTGACTTGATACGCTTCTCACGTTGCTTTATCAAGTTCTTTTCCTTGGTTGCCTCTGTGCGGCAACCAGCGTTGCAGTAGATTTGGTAAGATACATTTGCCTCAAAGTCGTTACCACACCAATCACAATTTTTTGTCATCTGGTATCGGCTCCAATGATTTAATTTTGATTACTCCATCGCCTAGTGTATCACAGGTTGCTTTGACTGGACACCCTTTGCATACCCTTGAGTTTGAGCGGTAGTTCTTCTCAGGTAGTTTGCGATCTTCCCATGCCTGCCGCACATCACGCAACCAACCCCACAGGTAGTCTGTGTAGTCAATGTAGTCTTGGTTGATCTCAACGGGTAGAGCAAGCAACTCGTTAGCATTCTTAGACTCATACATGATGATGCCCTTGCGTGCCTGACGTATACGCATGTAGACTAGCAACTGAAATACATGGTGCTTCTTTGGTTTGCCTGCGGCCTTGACTCTAGCAAAACCTTCCTCACGCATTGTCTTGATTTCTAATACTACATTGTCGTCATCAACCCAATCTAGGATGCCGTCGGCATATCCAAAGATAGGAGGATCTTCATTACGGATCTTTACCTCCATCTCAGCAGGGATATCAGATAACTCTAGTGCTTTCTGGATGCGTTCGTGTGAGACTGTGCCGTGTTGCATGTTTGCTACTGCCTTTGCCTCACGCTCGTCATCTACAAACTCTGCCCCGTCAAATGCGATGTACCAATAGCGAGGACACTCGCCGTTGTTCCATGCTAGGGATGATGGTGCAAATGTTTTCTTAGTTGTAAACTTGCTACCAAACTGTCGTAGGTATCCTTCTTCAAGTCTCTTGGTAAACTCTTTACCGTTGAGCCATGACTTCTCGCTTTGTGCCACAATTAATTCCTTAACTAGATTTTTAGCCACGATAATTCCTTGTTGTGTATTTCAACGCATCGACAAGGCGGCGGGTAGAGTCGGTGATTGAGTAATAAAGATTCTTCCTTGCACGATCACTTTTGTCAATGTTCGTGTAGTAACTTGCTTGCATGTTGAACTGAGCCGCCCACGCTTCCAACCTAATGATAAGTGGAATAGCAGCAGTTGCAGGAATGTCTGGCTGTGCTATTAGTTTTACAATAGTTGCCAGCACCTCTGTTAGGTGCTCGTCACTCATGTAGTCTGCTATTTCAGTAAACTCTGATACTTCATTTACCATTTGTATTACGTCGTCGCTCATTACAAGCCTCTCTGTTGTTAGGTATATTATACCATATCGCTATCATCGTTGTCAAGTTGCTCAAGGATTTCTTGTTCTATTATTGCTAGTCGAACTATGTCCTGCCCTTCGCCTAGCACGATGATGAGTGCAGGGTTCTTTTCTCTATCTGACTTTAGTGTGTCTGTTACAACCTTTGACCACACATCTTTATTAAGTGCAAAACTTTTGCGAGCAAACTTCCAATCAACAATGAAGTTACGCCAAGTGCCGTCGCCCTTCTTCATGCCACGACCTGAGTTCTTATGAACTTTAGCACCCATCCTCTTTGCTTCTGACTTTTCCTTTTTGTTGTAATCCATCAACAACCATCTCCTACAAAAGCATCTTCTGCGGGTAGTCCATGATGCACCACCCTCACATGATTATCGGGGGACATATCAGATCTGATAAAACCACAGACCTCACACATGATGTATGTTCCTGACTCTAGTATCCCTTCACCCATAAGTCCACCTCGCTAACATGACCACACTTACACTTCCAAGAGAGTAAGTATTCTTTAGTCCAGAAGCGTGCTGTAGGGACTGTGCCCTTACACTCATGGCATACGAACTGCCCTTCGTAAATATTAAATTTAGGCATCTTGTACCTTGGCAATCAAGGTGTCTTGTACGTCTAGGTCTTCACGCACTCCTGCGATAAGATTGTCTCTGCCTTGATACCGTTCGCCTTCCACGGTGTACCACGCACCACCCTTTTCGATAATGCCTAGGCCAACCGATAGGTCAACTAGGTCACCGATAGTGTCGATGCCGATGGGGTCACCACGGAAGTAAAAGTCATACTCACCATTCTGGAATGGTGGGGAGGTCTTGCTAAACTGAACATCCCACAACACCTTACGACCAATGATCTCATTGATAAGTTTATCTCCTACTTTGATCTTGCGTTCAATAGCCTGCTTCTGTGACTCAGAAGAGAATAGTTTAATAACTACCGATGAGTAGAACTTAGTTGCCTGACCACCTGTGGGTTGCAACTGTGTGTACATAGCAGAGATTTGGTTACGCTGTTGTGAGATAAGAATAAGTAGTGTATTCTTGTTAGCATAGTTAAGCATCTTTACTGCGTTACCCATATCTTTTGACTCAGCACCGATCTGTTTTGTGTTCTCTAGATCCTTTAGTTCTTCGCTGTCTTTCTCAAAGTAGATAGCGGGTAGGAGAGCAGAGATAGAGTCAACAACCAACACATCAATGCCTGCCTTCATAAGGTCTGTGCCTGTGTTTGCCATATCGTTAGTTGTCTTTGCTTCACTAACGATGAGGTTGTTTGCATCTACCCCCAGTTTTGTGGCCCAGGATGGATCAAAGGATTGCTCTGCGTCGATCCACGCACAGGACTTGCCTGCCTCTTGAGCCATGCTTACGATCTGTAAACACAGAGAAGACTTAGCAGCACTCTTGCTGCCCCAGACAAGTGACTGTCGTCCATAGGGTAGTCCACCGTTGAGGGCACGGGTCAAAGAATAACTAGGTAGTGGTTGACGCTCGTACTGAATGTCGCTACCAAAGTTGATAGCCTGTCTCATCTTTGGGTTGAGTTGTGCTAGGACTTGTTCTACTGACATTAGGCCAACACCCCATGCATGTGAGGACGCTCTTTGTTAACTGCAATCTTTTTGTTGAGAGCATCTGATAGTCTATTCTTTGTGTAGCCTGTCAAGTTGAGGAACGCCCAGAAATCTAGCACACGGATAAGAATGTCTGCTAGTTCTTCTACAACCACATCATCACCCTTCTCCTTGCGGATAGCCTCTAGCACTTCTGTTACCTCGCTATGGATCATAGCAAGTTGCTTGAGGTAAAAGATAACATAGTCTTTCTCTTCCATGTTTTCCATAGGTTCATAGAACCCCTTGGCCTTCGCTCGTGCATGAAGGGTGTGTGCTAGATCATCTAGATCTGTTAGATACTTCACTTTATTACTTCTTCCAATGTTAGATCTCCCTGCTTAGTCTTACCGAACTCCATCTTGAATGCCTTGCCGACTTCCAAGCGAGTGTGTGCCATAGCAAAGGAGGAAGGGAATACCGTGATGTTTCGCATCTCACGGTTAGCGTTAGCGACTAGAAGCGTCCCCATGTTCGCTCCTGCCTTAGTCTTGCGTGGCTTCCAAGCCAACACATAAAACTCATCTTCACCGAACGACAGTTGCTTTAGGTTTAGGAACCTGACAAATGAAGCCTTGTTGTCACGGATCTCATCAACAGGAACGTGCTCCATAACCCTGTTGTTAGATACTAGGATAACATAACTCTTACCCTTCTCAATATCTGTGTGTTGCTCATCAAAGAAACCTGCTGTTCCTGTACCGTCCATAACGTTGATAAGGCTCCAACCTTTACCCTGCCGTACCCCGTTGACGACACCCATATAGATGTACACACCCTTGTCCTCGTGATCGTCACAGTCGTCTAGGAAGGCGTAGAAGTGTGAGGGAACGTCTACGTTAAACTCTGGTAGGTTTAGGTACTCGTAGAGGTTCTTGCGAACGTTCTCCTCATCGGCAGGGTTGTCTGAGAATGTCAATGCACCGACAGCATTCATAGCCTTGAGTGCCCTGCTGTTTAGACCCTTACCCTTGGTGTAGGTTAGTTCTTCTATCTCTTTGAATGATGAGTAGGGACGGTTGTCTAGGTAACGCTGGCCCACCAACTCAGAGATATACTTGATAGAGGTTAGGCCAAACCGAATGCCCTTACCTTCGATAGTAAAGTCAAGTTCGCTATCGTTGATGTGCGGCAACTTGAGGGGGATACCCATACGCTTGCACTCAATAAGATACTCTGTGCGAGAGTCGTTGTCCTTCTCGTTACGCAAGATAGCATACATAAACTCAAGAGGATAATTCACCTTGAGCCATGCAGTCCAGTAGGATAGCATAGAGTAGGCAACAGCGTGAGACTTGTTGAACGAGTAGCCGCTGTGCTTCTCAAAGTCAGACCACATAGACTCAGCATAAGTAGAACCAATATGCTTGGTAGCACCTTGGACAAACTTCTTCTTAAACTTGTTGAACTCCTTAGCGTCCTTTTTCTTGCCGATGATCTTACGGACTTTGTTTGCTTCGCCCTTTGTCATACCGCCAAGTTCTACGCAAGCCTGCATGACTTGCTCTTGGTAGAGGATAAGACCGAACGTGTCGCCTGTAAACTCCTTCATAAGTGGTGAGATAAACTCTACAGCCTGCTTGCCGTTCTTACGGTCAAGGTACTGACGACCGATAGACTTCATAGCACCAGGACGCACGAGAGCGTTAGAGGCTGCCAACTCTTCAAAGTTAGATACTTGCATCTTGACGAGTAGGTTAGTGTAGGGAGTGGACTCACATTGGAACACACCCTTAGTCCTACCCTCACTCAGCATCTTGTAGACACGCTTGTCGTCCAACTTGATAGAAGTTAAATCTACCCTATGTCCTGTGCGGTCTTCAATAATATTAAGAGTGTCCTGTAGAACGGAGAGTGTCTTAAGACCAAGTGCGTCGATCTTAATAAGACCAATATCTGCGGCCTCTTCCATATCTACCCCGACTACAGGGATGCGTTCCTTGCTTGCAGGATCGACACGGGTTTCGATAGCGGTTACCTGGCTGATAGGCTTCTTGCTAGTCACCACACCTGCGGCGTGGATGCCTGTGCCACGAATGCGACCACGCAACTGCTCACCGATCTCTACGATCTCTGGGTACTTCTCACGGAAGTCTGCGGTAGTGCGAGAGGTGCAGAAGTGATCCCAAGTCTCAACACTCTTGAGGACACGGTTGACTTCACCTAAGGGGATGTTAAGCACACGACAAATGTCACGCACCATGCCCTTATCTTTGAAAGTTAAGAAAGTAGCAATAGAGGCAACGTGCTTGTATTGTGCTTCTAGGTACTGCTTGACTTCCTCACGACGGGAGTCCATGATATCTGTGTCAATGTCAGGCCAGTCATCACGATCAAGGTCAATGAATCGGAAGAACAAAAGACCATGCTCAATAGGATCAACCTCTGTGATGCCTAGGGTGTAGCACAGGAGGGAACCCGCACTAGAACCACGACCAGGGCCAACCATAATGTCATTCTTCTTTGCCCATTGGATCATGTTACGCACAACAATAAAGTAGGGTGCGAACTTCTTCTCCTTGATGATAGACAACTCTTCTTCCAGACGATCAACATACTCTGGTTCGTCATCTAGTTTAAGATCCTTAAGACCCTCAAAGGCGAGTGTGCGAATCTCATCGTCACTATCCTTGTGAGTAACAGGAAGCAAGTTAAGATTACTCTTGATGTTGTAGTCTTCTACCTTGTCTGCCGCCGCCATTGAGTTAGTCGCCATTGACTCATCCCAATCATCACCCATAGCAGACTTCATCTCATCGTAGTCAAGCAGGTGAATGTCGAACTTGTTGAAACTCATCATGCGGTCTGCACCATAGAGGTAGTCAAAACGCTCCATAAGATCCTTGCGTTTGAGAGACTTCTTAAACTCTGCATCAGGATCTAGTTTAGGATGTGTGTTGTTGAGTAACATTACTTCTTGGATGATCTTCTGGTCTACCGTTGCGTGGTGGCAGTCAGGGGTAACGACTAGGTTGTAACCACCTTCCTTCGCCAACTCTACGAGTGCGGTGTTCATGCCTGGTTGGTTGTGAGGCATAACCTCAACATAGAAGTCATCACCAAAGCGATCATCAAACCACTTGAGATGTTCTTTGGCTACGGCAAACTCGCCTTCCTCAATAGCCTTGTTAATCATGCCCGACATGCATCCAGAGGTAATGATAAGATCATCACCGTACTTGTCTAGGATCTCAAAGTCAAAGCGTGGCTTACGGTTGAAGCCTTCCGTCCAAGCAATCTCACTAATCTTAGATAGATTCTTGAGGCCATTGGCATTCTTAGCAAGCACGACCAAGTGATTATAGTTTAAGTCTAGTGGGTCTGTGCGTTCTGATTTGTCACGCTTGTCGTGACGATCCTTAGTGAAGTAGCCTTCGATACCTAGAATAGGTTTAATGCCCTTGTCTTTGGCTACCCGATAAAACTCACGGTGTCCTGATAGTGTGCCGTGGTCTGTGATGGCTACGGCAGTCATTCCAACTGCCTCTGCCCTATCCACATATTCCTGTGGTGTTGCTACTCCATCCATAGGGGAGTAGTGCGTGTGAACGTGTAGTGGTGAGTACATGCTTCCTCTCGTAGTGTCTAGTCCTGTGGTGGGCGGTTTCTCACCGCCCACCGATCAGGGGTCTTACCAATTGATGTTAGTGGTGCTTGCAGATGCGTTAGGGAGTCCACCTTCAAATCCAAGGTAGAACTGCTCTTGCTCTGCGTAGGGAACCTCACGAACAACCTTCTCAAGATTGAAGGGTGTGTAAGATGACCAATCGAAAGGCTCAGAGTCAGGTGCGGTAGGTAGCAACACATAGGTAGTGTCGGTTCCTGTGCCCTGACGCTTGCACTTCCATGTGAGATTGGAGATGCTGTTAGTGTCAGACTGATACTCCAATAGGGTGTGGACGGCAGATTGCTTCCCAAGCCCTTGTGACCAAACTGCAACGAAAGGTGCTTCCATACCGTCATCTACAAGTAGATTGGTGTAGAAACGATTGCGTGCTCGCCATCCTGCCTTTGGCTCCTTCTGTGCCATCTCGCATCCAAAGCAACGACCCTCGTCCTCTGCGGTGCAAACTGCCTTCCGCTTGTAGTCCTGTGGGTTAGTGTGCTCTGCAACGACGATAGCAAGGTCACGATCCTTGTCGTAGTTTGGTGAATCCTCGTCTAGTTCATTGATGAAACGAACCTTAACGCTCTGCCCTTCTTCTAACCGCAACCAGCGGGTACGGGGTGCGTCTGGATCTGATTGGTACGTCTTCTTATTCACGACTGCCTCAACATTCTTGAGACCTTTTACGATACTCATATAGTTTCTCCTAATAGTGTTAATGGGTTTTGTATTTTGTTATGTAGTTTGTTTATATCTTCTGTTGTTAGTTCGCCAACGTCTTTGTATCTTGTTGGCAACCCTATAATTATACCACGACTTCCTAACTGAGTCAAGACCTTTTCACCCATCATTTTGCCTGCCTCATCGGTGTCTGGAATAACATAAACTTGGTTAAAGTATTTCTTCATCAGGTCACATTGCTTATTGGATACGTTTGCCCCTAGTGTAGCAACCGCAGGAACGCCCTCCTGGTGGAGCCTAATGGCATCAAAGGAGGATTCGACTACATAGACATACTCCGAACTTCTAACCCTGTGTAGGTTGAATAAGATCTTAGATTTAGGTAGTTTAGGTGTGTTCTTAAAATCCTTACCTTCTACGCTTCTCGCTACCCATCCAACACAGATAGTTCCGCTTGGATCAAACTGTGGGACAGTCACCATGTCTTGTGCTTCTGAATATCCTAGTTTGTATGTTGATAGGTTTGTTATTCCTCTACCCGCAAAATATTCACGGGCACGATCACTCGCAAGTGCTTGCTCGTGTAGTCTTGTTACCGTTTCGTTATCAAACTCAACATAGTCAGGCTTGTCCACCAACTTCTTATCCAACACATCAACAAAGTCTACTTCTTGTTCGTACTTTTTGATAAGGCGTAGGGCAGCAAACTCATTGCTACCCGTCATAGTCATCACATACTCCATGAGTGATGCGATCTTACGACAGCCGAAGCAGAAGAACGTGCCGTTCTCTTTGTCAATCTCAGCAGCAGGTGTGCGGGTGTTGCTATGGTATGGACAAAAAATAATCCAATCCGTGTCTACTTCTCCTGCGATGGTGCCGCCTGAGGCAAGGATGACTCTTTCGGTCTGCTCTCGTGAAAATAGACTGGCTTCCCGCTTTCCACTCCTTCTAGGCACTTTGCTCTTTTCCTTCCGACGTATGTTCCATAGATTGATATTTCAAATTCGTAATGTGACTTGTTGTATTTAGTTGTCCATTCTGGCATGAGATCAAGGCGTGGTACATACCCTGACTCCCTCATCTGTTCCTCTAGTACCTCTGAGTAGATTGCCTGCATCCTGGCGAACGCTGTGGATGAGATGATTTTCCCGTCCATTGAGAAGCGTTTGATGGGCCGATGTGCAGTTGTCATACCTCATATTATACCACGATTTACTCATTTTGATAGTCTTTTTCAATACCGCACTCTTGGCAGACAGATCGACCACGCCATTCAATGTAGTCATGCTCCTCACATGTCATCCTCAAAGTCCTTATAAATAAAACTACCCATGTCAAAATCTACGGTCAGCATAAACTCACCAAGGAATCCGTTACGGTTCTTCCTAAACACACACTCTAGGGTGTCGCTGTTAGCGGCACGCCCTAGTGCTAGGAGCCAGTCAGCATCATAGGCAATCTGACGGGACCAAGAGGTCTGACCCAAGGTAGGTGCTACGTCCATACGAGTAACGTCATCAGGAGTAGCAGATGAGATAGCAACGATGGGAACAGCACTAGACAAAGCAAGTAACTTAAGTTCTCGTGATAGGTTCTTCATCTTCACAACCTCGCTGTCTGCCTTGGTGTTAGAGGTCATCAAGTTAAGATAGTCTAGGAAAACAATGTCTGGTGAGTGCTGGTCAATCTTACCACGCACAACAGCAGGGTTGATCTCCCCAATGCCCTCGTTAGAGATGATGTGGATAGGTGGCTTGCCTGCGAATGTCTTTTCCATCCATGCTTTCATTTGGTCTAGTTCTACCTCGCCACGACTCAACTTACGATGCCGCCACATTCCTGCACCTAGCACGGTGAAGAAACGATTACGAACCTCTTGCTCAGTCATCTCCATTGAGATAATGAGAGGGGAACGTCCCTGCATCCATGCCTGTGCCGCCATGTAAACAACGAACCAAGACTTACCAATAGCAGGGTAGGCAAGTAGCACACCCAACTGCCCTGGTGTGATGCCTGCGGGGAGGTAGTTATCAAACCCTGGAAGACCTGTACGGATACCGTGTGACCCACTCTCATTTAGCAAACGCACTTGCTCAAAGTAGTCAAGAGCATTATCAATGTCTGCTACGTCTAGGTCACGCACCTCACTCGTTACTCGCTTGAGTTCAGCGGCATCTGCAATGAGTTGATCTAGTGCATCAACAGTCTCACCCTCCTGCACAGCGGTTGCGGCGGTGCGTAGGGTGTTGCGGAGATTGTCCCGTAGGTAATCTTGACGCAATTCGTCTAGGTGATGCTTGGTGGCACCGATCTCAACCTGTGGTTCAAAGTCAATAAACTTCTCCTTCACAAGATTCACGGTAGGCACAACTTGGTTCTGCTCGTAATACTTCCGAACAAACTCCCACACATCTGCGTGCGTGCGGAACAACTTAGTTGCGTCTGCTTGTAGCAGAACGTGGATCTGTGCGTCTTTCAAGACAGCACTAATAAGTTTATCTTCTAGGTTAGTAGCCACTCTTTTGCCTTCTTCCTGTTCTCTTCTCGTAGTTTTAGATCTTCTTCTATCTCAAGTTTCTTAGTCAAGAGATCATTACACTTCCATTTAAAAGTATCCCACTTTGGAGTGGTAGTACAAATAGAAATATAATAATCTATCAACTCAAGAACAGTAGACATACCATAAGAATCAACAAGATCTCTAGCAGCCCATTGTTCTGTATTCCTATTCATTTGTGGGTAGAAACCATAAGCATTATACACCGAATCTTTCCAATAGTCAAGTACGGCATACTTTGGTTGTTTCTTAGCCACCTAGTTCCTCCTTGGCTTCTGCCAATTTATTTACCAATTCTTGCTCAACGAATGCATACACTCTGTCTGATGCATCCTTAGTGGTTTCACCTTCACGAACAAAGTCCTCAACAGAAGCGTCAAGACGTAGAGACTGGAAGTTTCCAGTATTAAGGGTGTAACCTAACGTCCAAGTTACCTTGGTGTTTTCCATAATAACCTCCTTCAAGGTTTTTTCTATAGTGTAATTATACACCTGCCCCTGAAATTTGTCAAGGGTTTTAGTCGAACAAACTTTCAGCAAAGACAGGTATGAAGTTTCCTGATTTATCTTTAGTATACAATTGTGCTGAATCTCCCATAGCAACAGACAACTCAAGTGCCGTAGGTGTTTTGTTATTTGTAATGTATCCATCCTTACGAGGTCTTCCAATGTGTTGCCCCGCCAAAATCTCACGCATCTCTGTGATGGTGTCCTCGCTGTAGTATGCCTTTTTACCGAACACAGGCACTCCACCAGGGACAGCACCTACGGGTGGTGGTAAGATACCCCTCTGAACTAATCGGGGTAGACTTTTCCTATGTAAGTTTAATAGCATAGCAGTATCTCTCACCAGATATGCTCGCCTCCGCTTCTTCTTCCACTCTGCCATACCCAACATAAACTTTTCTTTTTTATTAATATCCCACAAGAAGATGACTCCCTGTGCTCGTGAGATGTGTTCTTTTCTTACAAGTGTGTCATTGAGGAACCAAAGAGTTTTAGTTCTCTTGGGACGATATGGTTTCTTGTCACTCATTAGTTTGGTATTCCGATTGTTATAATGTTTACAGAAAGACTGATAGTTCCTGTAGTATTGTATCTAACTGTGTAGTCTACCCTACTTGTAGTGACCTCCTTAATAGAAACTGTTACGTTGCTACCTGCATCGTTCTTGCCTACGTTTAATGGAGAGGCAGTTACAATAGGAATATACTTAAAGTCAGATGGAAAGTTGTAAGTTAAATCTTTAGTGTTGCCTGCGATTACGTTTTCACCACTTACTACCTGTTGGGTGGTGGCTACAAATCTGGCATCAGCAGTTTTCATATTCTGATTTCCCATACCTGCCGAATACACAGTAGAGAAGTTACTAGAATCTTGATTTACCTGTACGGCAATATCGTTGATTGCCTGTGCTAATGAATAGATGTATGATACGTCTAGGGGTTGTCCCCGTTCTGGTAAAGGTACTCTTGCCATATCTCTATTATACCATACTAGGCTATTCGGTAGGCGATTACTACAACTCCACTACCGCCGAATCCTGCGTGTTGAGCATTGTTATGTGAAGCGTAACCACCACCACCGCCTCCGCTTCCAGTATTGGGTTGACCATTATCTGCTCTAGAGTCATTCTTGCGGCCTGCTCCACCGCCTCCTTTACCACCTTGCCCGTATGTTCCAGCATAGGTGTTTCGGATTCCTCCCCCTCCACCACCAGCATACCAAACATTTGATCCTGGGGGCCACTCAATACCATCTCCACCTTTACCACCATTGGTGGTGTTATCTTCACCTGCCTGTGAGTATCCACCACCACCGCCAGAGATGTTGTTATCATCACCATTGCCCCCGCCTGATCCTTGATTTACAACTGATGCCGCAGTATTATTGTTACTTGCAGAACCACCAGACGACCCGCCTTCGTTGCCCGACTTTTTGTATCCACCACCACCGCCTCCACCGATGGCAGTCCAACCATTAAAGATAGTGTCTGTTCCATTATCTCCACTTTTATAAGTATTATTGTTATTGTATGCAAGTCCACCTTGACCAATGGTTACTGGATATGTTCTTTTTTCAAGTAAATAGTCGTCAAAAAAAAGAACGCCTCCTGCACCACCACCGCCGCCAATAACAGCACCGCCCCCGCCACCGCCACCGATGAGCAAGATATTTACATTTTGTTCTTCCGTTATCTCAATATCTCCACTTTCGGTAATAGTGTGAGTTCTCCAAACTTCTGATCCATTTACCAAAACAATGCCTACCGTTCCTCCATTCACAATAGACAAAGATCCATCAGGACTATTATTAAGAACTTCGTGATAAACCCAATGCGATGTGCGGTTCTCATCAAGAGATACTGCTCTCACACGAATGTAAAAATTTTCTCCCTGTTTAATATCAGCGGGTAGTTCATCAGAAGAAAGAGTAATCTTAGGCATTAGATGCCAACTCCGAACCTAAATTCTGCATAAGCATTTGTGTTTGCTTTCTTTACAACTAGACCTGTTTGCCCTGCCCCCGCCGCTGGAACAATAGAGTATCCTGACATTGTGTAAAGGGGATTTTGTGAAGTTAAATTATCAAAACGCATAGCGTCAATGCCAAAGTACCAAGTGGGATCAAATGAGTCAAGTTCGATCTCTACATATCGGGTATCAGCCCAAGAAAAACCCTGGGCAGATGTTTTGATGTTACCTAGTGTAGTTTCTGCTACGTTGTATTTGTTTGTTGCCATGTCTTCAATACGCCATACCGCCGAACCTGCGGGAGGATCAGCATCGTTGATACCCAAAGATGGGTCACGCATAAAGCGAATGGTTCCTGAGATGTTTGGAGAACCCGCCCAAGCATTTACATCGCCAGGATCATTTCCTGCCTGTGGATACATAGCAAAAGACAGTTTGAGTAAGTCTGTAGATGAGTTGCGACTGAAATCAACAGTACGACCATCAATAAATATCTTGCGAGGATTAGCATCTCCACGAATCATAATAGTTTTATTTAGGAATCTAGCACCTTGACCTCCTCTGTTTGTTTGTAGAGATAGGTTATCAGCATCAACAGCAAAAATGTAGTCGGATACGTTAATGTCTCCCGTTTCTGTTTCTGTGTCTCCTGAGATTGGATTTTGATAGTAGATAATTTCTTCTACGTTGCCCTCGTTTAGTGTCTGCCACCTCTCATCATCGGTAAAGGCAAACAGCACACGGCTGTCTGATTGTGCGGCGGCATTCTTAGAGTCAGACCACAGGGCAATCTCTGTAATAACATAGTGTTGCTCTAGAGGAATCTCACCAGCAAAGGAGATCTTGCTTACGCCTTCGTCATTGATTACGGAACGAGAAGAGATGGGTACTCGTAGCATCTCAAACTTCATTGACTCTTCTGTGCCATCATAAGAATCTCCTGGTTCTGCTCCGCACCCAAAAGCGATGTAAGAGGCATACGCAGGGACATATCCCAATAGATATTTAGCGATAAGATCTTTGCCATTTTCCGTAATCATAACTCTCCTATTATACCATAGCGACTACAAATCAAACTCATCAACAGTTTTAGCGATCTGAATTTGAATGTATTCATCTGTATTTACGTTTTCCACTAAGATTTCGATATTCCATACTCCTGCTTGAGTTTCAGACTCTACAGTTGCGATAGAGGTTTCTAGGGACTGAGGCATTTTCTGGTGAATATCAATAGCATATTTGTTAAAAAGATCTTCCATATTGGTGCTCATCAGGACATTGAGTGGGTTAAATTGTGATTTGATATCTGCTAGGTTATCTACATGTGAGTAGACTACTTCTTCTCCACCTACTGTGTTATGCCTTGCTACAGATAGAATCTCTGTACCGCCAACATCTTGAAAATACATCTTCTCAATCTGCTTTGACGGAACCACATCTGCCTTGAAGTTGATAATATTTATCTCTGGAATCTTTACAGATGAAGTCCTGTACTGTCCAGGTGGGGGTGGGGGAGGAGGGGGAGGGGGAGCAGGGGCAGCAGGTGCGTGGGAAGGTCTGTTGGCGGCATGGTAGGCAGCGGTTAAACGGTCTCGTGCAGCAACAGCATCGTTTGCACTTTGCACATAGGCAGCACGATTTGCGTCGGCTGGATTGTTTGCAAGTGCAGTCGCTTGGGCATGTTGTTGTCCAATAACTGCTAACTGTCTTTGCAGTTCATCCCATCTCATATTACGCCTCCACCAAATATGCTGTCATAGAAATTCCTTCTGCACCTTTTGCCATATCAATTTGATAAACAACAAATTGTTTTGTACTATCTGATATGGCATTCATCTCTGCTTGCCCCGTTGGTTCTACTGTGTAATCAACGGTAAAGATATCACCCAATTGCATGTGAGACAATCCAAACACATTTACACCAAGCAACTGCCGTGGTTTCTTTGTCTTGTTAATAATCCACCCCAACATCGTTTCCGCAACACTATCGTCTTGGATGTATTCGCTTGTAATTGTATCAAACTCTTTTGTACCATACTTAGCACGAGATTGTAGCACACTATCATATTGCTCTTTGTACTTCAATGGGTCTCCTGACCTGATGTTTCCAATCATTTGTGGTCTATCTAGGCGACCAAATTGACCGTAGTAGTCGTCTACTGTTAAGTTCTTGGTTGTATTCTGTGTAATGGTTACTCCTTGCATTCTTAAAAATGCCCCCGTCTTAGCGTCCAGGTTTATGCCTGTGTCTGTGGTATTGAAGACCAGAAACTCTGCCCCGTATGCTCCCGCCATTAATCCCGACGTTACATATGTTTTAGTGTCATTTATTACAGGTGCGATCTGTGCCGCAAGTGCTGGATATGCTTTATCATATTTGATATCAAAGTACGCTGCCTCACGCATGATAGTTCCAAACTCATCAAAGTACATAGAGTAATCGGGAGAGGTTTGTGTGTTGATGCTCTCAAGGTAAGATGATTGAATGAATCCAGTCATAGAGTATTTACGCATCGCCTCTGTGTTGGTGATGCTGTCAATTCCGAATACATCGTCAATCTTGTTAGCAACCTTAGCAGCAGTATTTTCAGAGAACCTATCAGCAAGAGCATAAACATTATTAAACATACACTTAGATGATCCACGAGTGAATAGTGCCATTGAGTTCTTGGGATTTTCTACTGGATCTACATCTGTGACTGATCCAACTTGCCTTCCATTGAGGTACAGATAAAACGTTCTTTGATCGTTTACATCTTTAAACTCTACCCCTAGATCATAGACAGTAGTTTGTGTTTGTCCCACAAACCTTTGAATATCTACAAATTGTCCTGTATCACACAAAATTTCAGCAAGACCCTCCCACAATATGTATGGAATAAGTTCTCCTTTGGTGTTTTTCATTATCTTGTAGAAGAACACATTGCTCATTGATGTTGATTGCTTATCAAGTTTCTGTACCCTAACGCCGCTAGAAACAGATCCGTTTATTGCTTTCTCAATGCGTAGGGTGATTGTGTTTTTGCTAACGCCCTCTGCTTTCCATTGTCCCACAATACTCTTAGATGTTTCATCTGTGTTATCACTTACGATAAGAAACCTATCTCCTGCTTCAATGTTATGTTCTAGTTCTGTTTTTAGGACTACCCGCTTCTGATCTACTGATACGGTTACTGGATAGAGTGGATTGCTTGATGACCTATCTTCTACGTCTTCTGATAGTGCTACGATTTCATACCAATATCCCTCATTTGTTTCAGGATTAACTTGAATTCCCATACCGCCACTACCTCCAAGCAAGGCTACCGCCTGTGATGGATCTTCTGGCTGTAGAGAAACATACTCCTGTGACCCTACTGCTTTTTGCTTTGAGTTTGTGTTTGATGTGATCTCACCAACAACACGCATACGAGTACCAAAGTGTTTAAATGGTCTAAACAATGGATCGCTTGTATCTACATTAGAGAAGTCTTTGTATACATATGCAATGTTGTCTGTTGATTTGTATCGAATAATATTGCCCTCTTCCGTTGTCTCTGAGAAGTCTTTTGGTCCCTCAAAGACAAGGGCAGATGCTTGTACCGTACCACGACGAGTAGTGTTAAACCTAAGATTCTCTTGCTCTACTTGATAAGAATCAGCAAGGAAATTCTTGATGATGCCGCCTCGTCCAGAACCACGAGCAATACTATTGATTAGATTTGTTGTTTTTTGTTCTGCCGTTGGATGTTCCAAACTAAGATCATAAGACCTAATGTGGTCTGCTGAGAACAGAATACCACTATCCATAAGCATACCATAGCAGTTATCATTGTCTAACCAATAGTCTTGGATGCCAGCAGAATGACTTACAATCGGGGTACCAAATTGTCCTCTGCCGTGTTTCTTTACAGGACCATCAGCAAAGTTTCCTACTGATGTGTAGTATGGTTCTGCGTAAATTCTAATTCGTCCTGTTGGATAGATCTTTCCATTGAAAGGTAACGAACCAAAGTAGTCTTGGTACTCATCGTTGCTTGTGATCCACACAGTACCCTTTCCACTAATCGCATATTCCATAGCATCAAACTTAATAATTTCTCCGTTGGCGTAGAAATATCCATTTGCTCTACCCAACCAATTTACTGCTTCACCAAAGTCAATAATATTATTTGTAATGTAGTTGTCCTTTGGGTTTGGTTGCCCCACCACATATGGAATTTGTGCTGTGATTGTGTTTTCAATTGGTAGTGCGGCAAGGTTAAAAGCAGATCCGTTGTTTGTGGCAACGTTGTAGTCTCTTAGGTTAGCGTCAGATGATACCTCCCATAACAATACAGGTTTATACATCCAACTAGTCCATTGTCCTGTGTACATAGACTGATCTAAAGATGACTTTTCTCTTTGAATGTATCTCTCTGTGTAGTTGATGCTTCCTGCGTTGGCTACCCGCTTTTCGTCAGACGCAATAGAAATAATGTTAGGTAGTTTCCTATCTTTCCAAGTGTCAAAGTTAAAGTTTCCTGTGTTGCCGACTAACTGACCATCTACAACTCGCTCTGACTTTGAGGGCAATACCCAATTCTTAGATGCTACACAAAAGTCATTTTCTTCATTGAACCACACAGATGATTGACTTGCCATTGCTAATTCTTTCAATACATCCGCTACCGTTTTTTCTGGTGAAACAAAGAAGAAGGGAATAATAAAATCTTCGTCAGAATTCAAACGGTAGAACTTGTAATTACTAAAACCAATAGAGTCAAGCAGCATTGTGATAGCAAAGGACAAGGAGATATCTTGTAGGAACAACTCTGGTGCTTGCTCTCGTTCCAAGATTCCGAAAGCATCACGCAACTGAATGGTGATAGAGTCAAAGTTTCCTGTTGCTTGTGGGAATCCTTCTGAGTACAGAGTTTTCAAGGGTATGTAGTGTGTCTCTGAATCCGTCAAAACAACATCATAGAATAAAAACTTACAAGAGTTATTGAGATAAGGAGACAAAATGCTTTCTTGACTCTCCTGACTAAATGCTCCATCATTGTTGTTTACTCCGAGGCTACCTGTCGATACAATGATATCTCCAACGGGAAGTGTCTTGGTTCCCAAGTCACCAATAGATTTTGATATATCAAAACTGTTTATCCTTTCGGTAATGTCTGCTACTAACCTGGGAGACATTTCAATAAGGTCAAATGTGTTATCTGGGTTTAGCATCTCTGTTACAACAATTCTGATGCCGTAGATTTTCTGGTATTCTTTGCGAACATTATTTACTAGATCTGTAACAACTGGGGTAGACAGATTTGTGTTGCCGTCAAAAACATCCCAGTTTTCGTTTAATGATGCTTCCATCCACACGGGACGATCATATGTATAAAACTTTTCTTCTTCGGTACACCAATATGTATCTCCTTGCCGTGCTGAAATAGGTAGTGCATCAAAGTTAGTCATCTCGCCCTTGAAATTGTAATCTTTATGAAGTCTCCAACCCAACATTAACTCAACGTGTCCTGACTCCTGTATGTCTTCATTGGTTAGCAAGGCAGCATCTACCCATGTAGAAGTCTCATCTAGCGTCTGTACCTTCCACACAGAAGGGATGGTTGCCTTATCCATACCATACAGAGGGTCGTCAATTGTATCATTACCCATACGGTACGGTCCCTGATCTACGCTACCCACATTTGTCTGCATTTTGATAACGATTCGGTTACAAGGAACGGGTTCGTCATACACAACATATGGTGCTACGTCTTCAATTGTTTTGTCTGCCCTGGAAATACCAAACTCTTCTCCGTTTTCTGTGCGGTATGAATTCCAATACTTAAAACTATCTTCACGAGAAGCCATGTAGTAGCGAGGACGCTTGTCAATATCATTTCCGTAGTTATTGACATACTGTGCTGTAAGACTGTCTGATGCTGTGTAACTCAAGTAAAGTGGTTTATTGATTCCACTACGAGGTCGGTTGGGTTTGATACAATCCTCAAGAGAGTAGAGCATCTTTAACTTTTCTTTTGGTTCAGTAAAGAGCATGATAGTATCTTCTTCTTGCTTAAAGATTGTTGTGTCTGCATCAAGGGCACCAATAGTAGCGGCATCATCTTCCATCCACTCAGGTTGCAATGCCCAATCAGTTCGATTACGATAGTTGCCTACCTCTCTGATGTTGCCTGGAACATTCATATTCCATTCGGCATACACAATACTATCATTACGAATAGTGTAGGCACTATTCATGTAATTGCGGAATTCTTGATCTCCGTACATTATGCCTCTTCTAAACTTACACTAATGTTCCACATGTCATAAATGCCTCGCTTCTCAACCGAATAGGTAAATGAAGTGAAGTACATAAGATGACGAGATGAATAGTCATAGTTGAGGGCAAACTTGTCTGCTGCCCCTTCATGGTTATCATACCTATCATAAGCAAGGTACACCCACATTGGTCCTGTTGTTCTTCCGTACCAATCTAACATGTCTACCCCGCCTGCACCACGGTCTGCTGTGAACTCACAAGCATAAAAGTTTTCTTGTAGGAATCCAGTTTCATCAAACTCTCCGATTCCTGAGAAAGCACGGGAGGGAAGCAGGTTCCAACTACAATTCAAGGTGATCTTGTCGTCAGTCCAATAGGAACGCATGAATCCGTTTACCATGCGTTGACGATTCTCAATTCTTAACTTATCAATGTCAATAGCAGATCGACTATGATCGGAGGTAACAATAAAGTTCTGCCCCTCAAGACCAAAAGGACGAGTAACGCCTGTGTTAGATCCAGACGAAATAACTTCTCCTGGGTTGTCTGCCCAGAGCATTGCCTGTGGATGACTCCAACGACGACGCTGTTGGAAATACAGGTCAGCATTATTGGAATCAACGCTAGACACACCAACGATTCCTGTCATTATCCCGCACCTCCAATATTCTTAAACTTGTCTGACTCTAACTTGTTGAGCACCAATGTTGCCACCTCGTATGCGTTAGCACCTTGAGCGTTGACATTAACATTGTTGTAGTTGTTGCTAACATTGTTAGTGATATCATTCATTATACCACCTCTCGCTGTGGGCATGTCTTGAGCGACAGGGAATTTACCCTCATTCAAGGCATTGAGCATAGGCATACCTAGTGCCTGAGCACTTGCTTTTGTAATGACAAACTCTCCTGGTGTCAGCATTGCGGGTACGGTGTCTGTGCTGCCGTATCCTGGTACGGGGCCACCGCTGTTTAGTGGAGTGATATTAAACCCAAAATTCTCTCCACCGAACGTTGGAACCCAACTTGGCACATTAACGTTGATCCTGTTGATTCCCTTAATCAATTCATTAAATCCTGCTTTTATTGCACCCGTAAATGCATCTGCAATCTTTCCTGCCACCTTTTTTACTTTTGCAAGAATGTCTCCCCAAATAGCAGTCTCCTCGGTTACAAAGTTTTTCTTAAGCCAATCCATAAATTTTTCCAACGGCGTAGTTATGGCACTTACAATGTTGTTCCATGCTTCCTTGATAGGTTCAAGTGCCTCATTCAATGCACCAACAAAGTGTGTATTAAACAGTTCTCGTATGTCTGTTTCCATAGAGGTAATGGATGCACCTGGGCCTGACCAATCCCACCATCGGTTCCATACTGCCTTCATAAAATCAATAGCACCCTTGAATACTGTTTTGATTGACTCAATTACAGTCTTTACTGCCTCTACTGCTGTTTCTATTATGGCAAATACTGCGGGGAAGTTTTCTTCAATCCATGCCAATGCCACTCGTGCCGCTTCTTGCATTGCCGCCCATCCAGTCTTTACCGCAGCAATAAAGATAGTCACCTTAGCAATTAATTCTTCAATCTCCCTTCTAATTGTGGGACCAAATATTGCCATGAATACTGCGGCAATTGTCTTTCCTACCCTGACAATGAATCCTTCTAGAGCACCCAAAGCACCAAGAGCACCTGCGATAAATCCATTTATGTGCTCCAAAGCCTTTTCCCACCATGATTGCATTTCTGCGGGTGGATATAGTGCATCTGCCAACTGTGCTTCAAGTTCTGCTAGTTCTTCTTCAAATCCTGCAAGCAAATCTTTTAGTTCTTGTACCTTTGCGTTTGCAGCATCTAAATCTTTCTTGCTGTAACTGGCACCGCCACCGCCTCCTCCACCGCCAGAGGATAGGTTTGCCAACTCTTTCTCTGCGGCAAGACGACGTTGGTCAAGAGCAATAGAATCCCTCTTCTGCTGGTTCTGTGCCTTCAGCCTATTGGTGTATGAATCTGAATCGCTAATGATCTCTTGTAGCAAGTCAGCATCTTCTTGACGCTTGTCTATTTGTTCCTGTAGAGGATCAATGCCTTCACGCCTAATTTTATTGATCTCGTCCTCGTTATCACGGATGAAGTTCTCAAGTTCACGAATCTCTGGACCATAATTATCAATGATCTCTTGGAATGGTGCGATTGCTTCTGCACGTTGATCCTCATACTTCTTTGTCTGCCGATCAATATTCTTCAAGATCTTTTCTTGTGCGTCGATCTGGTCGTCATATGTCTTTGTGGTCAACCACATCAAATGTTCTTGGTCTTTGATCTCTTCTTGGATAGCATCAAGACGCTCTTGTAGCAAATCTTTCTGATCTTCAATAAACTCAATCTCATCGTCAAGTGCGTCTTTGTTATTGTCTAACCTATCTCGCTCCATATCAGATGCCATTTGTGCTGCGTCTTGTTGTGCTTGTGCCTGTGCTTCTGCTGCCGCCGCTACGTCACCACGAGTCAAAGCATCAGCAAGAGATAGTTGGTTCTTTTGTTGCTTGGCAATGTAATCGTTGATCTTAGCAACCTTATCAAGTGCTTCGATCCTTTCATCAATAGCATCCTTTTGATCGTTTAGTGAATCAATCTGATCGTCGTATGAGTCTTGTTGTTTGTCTGCCGCATATTCCTCCATCTTCAAGGTATCTTCAAGTAGTTTGATACGGTTTTCAAATGGTTCAGAGGCAATATCTTTTTGTTCTTCAAGAGCATCTACGATACCCTCTACTGACTTCTTCTGGTCGTCTAGTGGTTTGATGAGTGCATCGTACTTGTCATTGACCTCTGCAATCTTATCCTGTTGATCGTCAATGATGCCGTTGATCTCATCTAGTCTTACCTGTGAGGGTTCGATGTTATCTTCGATTTGTTCAATCTGATCCTCAAAGGGTTTCATCTTATTCTCAAGGTCTTCAATCTCTTCCCCGATTTGTTCGATAGCATACTGAGCATCGGCAACGTTCTTGATATCAATTGCTTCCCCGTCAATGTCAAGGGGCATGTCAATTGGGTTTTCTGCTAATGTCTCATTGAGTTCATCCATAAACCTCTTCTTAGCACCCTCGTCAATCTTGATATCCTCTAGTTCGATCTCTGCTAATTCATCTCGCAAATCATTTTCTCTGTCGGCAAATGGATCTTTACTTCCTCCACCGCCGCCTTTCTTACTGTCCTTGTTTGCCTTGCGTGCGGCAACAATCTTGGATTGCTCTGCTTCTGCTTTTGCAAGTTCTTCCTGTACTCCCGAAATCTTTTCACGCAAATCAAAAATGCCGTCTGATTTTCCTGAACCTGTTTGATAATCACCATAGAGAAGTGATTGTAGGTATGCCACTTGTGCGGCTGCTTCTGCGGCAGACATTCCTAGTTCGTAGAAACTTTGGATAGTTCCACTAACATTGTATCCCATTGCCGCTATCTCACTCAATGCAATAGCGGTGGTTAGATCTGTAATGTTATCTACTCCCTGCTTTGCCGCTGGATAAAGTTCCGTCAACTGTGCCTTTACTGCGTAGAGTGCTTGTGGTGTAGTCATTGAATCTAGTTCCGTGCGGATTGCTCTGATCTGTTGATTGAACGCCTCTATGTTTCCTGTTGAGGTAAGTTGAGATGATGCTATGTTGTACAGAGAAGAGATAGCGGAAGCGGCTAACCTTCCTTCTTTTCCTGCCTCAGTAAGATTATCATTCAACTTATCAAATCCTGGGATCATGTCCTGCAAACCCTCAGGAACCTCATTGATTAGTTGCCTAAACCATCCTAAGTTTTGTACTGCTGAGTCAGAGAACACACCACCACGAGCCTCAATATCTGCGACGGTATCGTCAAACTGCTTGAGTGATGGAACAAGACTATTCTTTAGAATATCATCAAAGTTTTCAATGTTTCCATCTTTGTCAAATTCAATGTTGTAGGGAATGAATATCTCTGCTTTGTCTGCTTCTGCCGCTACTGCCTTTACAAACTCTCCCGCAGTTTCTTGATCTGCTCCATTGGCAATCATATCAACATACAGACTTTGTAGGGCGGCTGCTGCTTGTCCAGAAGATGCCTCTTCAATCCTCTTGATTCTATCTGGATCGCTTTGTGCTGCTTCCTTTGCCTTGTCTTTAAGTGCTACTTCTTCTTCTGATGTTCCTGCAACCTGTGAGTTTCTTGCATATTTCTTTTGCTCAAATCCTAGGATCTCACCTAATCCCTTGAATTCATCTGCTGTTACCTTTGCTGCTTTTGCGAGATCTCCCAGTTGGTCATTGAATTTCTTCATTTGGAATACCCCTGCACCTGCGGCAATTGCCAAAGAGATCAAAGCAAGAAGACCTTTACCACGAGTCAATTTCTTTAGTAGGCCGATGACATTATCAAGAAGTGTACCAAAGATACCTAGTTTGGGCTTTAACTTTTTGAATCCTTTTCCAACGCTTTCAAATGGTAGCAATACTGTTGACCCTGCTTTCTTGGCTGCATTCACAGCACCCTTCTCTAGTTTGCTTAAGAATCCTTCGATACCCTTTCGGATTGGCCCCTGTTCATCAAATAGTTCTAGCATATTAATAAAACCTGTAAGAGCAAATGAAGCACTAATCATCTTTTGTGCTGTCTCTTGGAATTTGCCAGGTAGCAATGCTGCAACGGTAGTCAAACCTGAGAGAGCAAAAGTAGCACGAGAAAGACTACGGACGTAATTCTTTTGTACCTTCTTTGCTTCTCTTTCTGCCCTCTTATCAACCTTTGGTGTTTCAGTTGTACCGCCACTACCCATGTAGATTCCTGGCAAACCTCCCACGGCAGGCATCTGGTATCCTGTGCCTGTTGGATTGATGCCCCTGATTTGTGCTTCGACTGCTTCTGCTGTTGCTGATGCTTCTGCTACAACACCTGCCTTTCCTGCCTCCAAACCTTGCTCTAGTCCACGCTGTAGATCCATGCCAGCCTCATACATCTCTGTGGATGGTGAAGCAATGCCTGCCCTGTCCATGAATGCGTTTAGGAATTGCTCTGCCGCATCATCGCCCATTTCATCCCATAGTCCGTTTTGTTGCATCAAGAATTTTACGTCTGCTCTACTTAATGGTTTGCCTGCGGCTACTGATTTCTGGAATGATTGAACCATTTCGATTGCGGCTTGCTTGCCAGCGGCCTTTGCCTTTACACCAACATCGGCAAACATCTTATCTACGGCGGGACCAACGGTACCTGTTTCGTATGTCTTGTAGTTTCCTGCTGATGCTGCCTTCCTTTCGTTTGACTGTGATCGTGTTTGGATACCCGTGCTTACGCCATCAACATTGATAACACCCTTCTTTCCTTCCGAACTAATTTTCTTTAGTTTGTCGGCAGCCTGCTTCATCTTCTCGCCAGCAACATCTCCAACCTCGTCTGCCCTCTCCTCTAGCAACTGAGCCATTTGGGGAAGAGTTTCTACTCCCTCCAAATCTGCTGGATCAATGCCTAGTTGTTGTGCTACCTTCTCAATGTACTTTGCTTCTGCTGCCTTGCCGTTGTACCATTCTCCTGTTGCCTCGTCAAAGAATTGTAGGCTGCCGTCAAGTTCTGCCACCTGTTGCCCCAAATCATTGTGGCGGCTAGCAATTGCTTCACCATGCTTTCCTACTTGCTTTGCCTCTTCTTGTGCCTTATCTCTTGCCCTGTCTGTCATTTGCTCAAAGTCAATATCACTTACCATCTGATCTGCGGGTAGGGCACGCAACTCAGCAATCATGTTGTTCCAGTAATTTTCAGCGTAGGCATCTACCTCTGCCCGATATTGTGCTGCTTCTTCTTCGTTTAGACCTTCGGGTTGTGCATCATACATTTGTTGACGCATTGTGCTTGTGCCTCGTCGGTAATCATATCCTTCTTGTTCCATAAGTGCCAAAGAATCACCTGCGGAGATCTTACCCTGAGCCATCTGCTTGTTCATCTCAGATGGTAGGTTCAATACAGAGTTAGAAAGTGCCTCAACAAATATGCCAAACTGATCTCCTGTAAGTCCAAGCAACTTGTTTGTTTCTGCTACAATTGCATTGAATTCTACCTGTGCTGACCTTCTTGCTTCTTGCTCCTTTGTCCAGGTTTGACCCATCTTTGTCATCTGTCCTTCGATGGCTGTCATTGTTTCTAGGGTTGCATAGGCACCACGGCTTCCCTCAACACCACCAGGAATGATTCCTCTTTCTACAAGACCACCTCTATCGTGAGATAGGTTTTGTCCTTGTACCGATCCTGTCATACCCAAAGTTCTTGCCACACTATGTCTGTTTCTTTCACTTGTGTTAGAGATATCGGAAGTCTGTAGTTCCTTACCCTTTGCCGCTTGCTCTGCAAACCATGCGTCTAGTTGTGGTTCTAGCGTAGCCATCATTGCTTCTGCTGATTTGACTCCACCCTTTTCAAGAGCGTCAATAAGAATCTTGGAAACAACCTTTTCCAATTCTGTTGCTACTCGTGTAGCATGACCACCTGGGCCTGGTTTTGCTTGACTAGCAATTCTATCTTTGAATTTTCCAACAAGTTCTTTTGACCCTGATTGCAGTCTCTCTACTGATCCGCTGTTTAGTGCCTTTAAGAATGATGAATTTCCTTGTGCTGCCCCCTTGTTTACAACAAACTCACCAGGAGTCAAGAGTGCAGGTACCTTGTCTGTATTACCTGACCCTGGAACACGACCACCTGAGGCAAACTTCATAGGCAACATCATTTGTCCAGGCATTGCACCGCCTGGTGATGAACTTGCTACCCTAGTCAAAGATGCTGAAAGTTTGTCTGCGGCTGCCGCTGTTGCTGCAAATGCTTGTCCCTGTCGTTGCGTTGCCGCTGTGACAGCATCCATGGTGGATTGCAACAATGTTTCTTTGATTAGCAAGTCTTGCTGTTCTTCTGTTAGGTACTGAGTTACACCAGCACCATGCTTCATTGTTGAAAAGAATTTAGAAAGTTGTAGGATACCCTTTCCTACGTTGCCGATAAAGTTACCCATCAAACCGATGAACATAACTACAGGACCAACAAGTGCGGCAAATGCTACGCTCAAGGCGGTGACAATCTTTGCTCCGTCTGGCAACTTATCAAAAGCAGTAAGAAGTTTTGCCGCAAAGTCAACAACAGGAGTAATCATCCTTAGAACAAATTCACCAACAGGAGCAAGAGATGCCTTCAACTTTTCCATTGCCGCTGTGAACTTGACACCAACAGAGTCAGCGACAGCACCCAACTCTTTGTCTGATAGTTGTGCTAGTTCCTGAGCACTCATTCCTACCAGATCAATAGCACGCTGGGCCTGTGAAGCATCGTCTGATAGACTATTAAACAGAGCACCAAAGCGAGCAAACTGATATTTACCGAATACCTTAGACAAAACCTCTTGCTTACCAAAGTCATCCAATTGACTTAGGGCATCACCAAAGTCATCCAACAATCCCATAAGGTCGCCACGATTGGCATCAATCATCTTTTGTAGATTGATACCATATGCCGCCGCTGCTTCTGACGCATTCTTAGTTGGTGTAATAAGGCGAGCAAGACCTGACTTGAGTGCGTTAGCACCATCTACTGCCTGGACACCACCCTCACGCATAGCGGTAAGGAGAACTGCCATATCCTTGATATCGCCACCAAGACCACGAATAACTGTAGCGGCACGAGGAATGGCCTCTGTAACGTCAGAGAGTGCTAGGACTGTTTGGTTCTCAACAGCGTTGAGGAAGTCTACGGATTGTGCCAATTCTTCATTGCTCATAGCAAAGGCAGACTGCATGGAGATGGTAGCATCCATTGCCTGCTTCTGGTCAATCATACCCAAGGTTGCTAGTTTGGTGGTAGCGGTAGTACGAGCAATCAACTCATCTCCTGTAGCACCTGTAGCGGCAATGTCACCTGATAACTCTAGGGTCTGCTTTACGCTTTGACCATACTTAGTTAGTTCTACAGATAGTTCCTTTACTGAATCTGTGATTCTATCTGTCTCTGCCGCCGATGTTCCAAGGTCGCCATACACACGCTTGAAGTTAACAATCTCACGATCAAGGTCTTTGAATACTGAGGCTGCGGCTGCACCAAAGAGAGTAATAGGTAGGGTCAAACCAACCATCAACTGACGACCTGCCCATTGTACGTTCTTACCCCAGTTGATAAGACCCGTTGCGGCATTGTCTAGATTCTTGTACATCAACTGTAGTCGTTGATTAGAAACGTCTGCCTGTTGATTGAAAATCTTTAGAGTGTTATCATCAACATTAATTCGGTACTTATTGATTGTCTGTAGTGCTTTACTAAACTTAGTTGCCCGTGACGTTGCTAGATCATAAACCTTGCCCTGCTCTTTGAATGTGCGACCGAAAGAATTCCTAAAACCTACAACCTCACGGATACCCATTCTAAATGACTTGCGAATGCCAAGCATATTCTTATCAATACGCTTCTGCATAACAGAGAATCTATCTTCAATCTTGGGAATCTCTGCCATTACAGATTTGGAGTCGAACATGGACTGACCCGTGCGGGTTTGTCCAACAGCCGCTATCTTTGCCTGTAATGCCGCCAACTGACGTTGAGCGTCAGTAGTATCTACATTGACCTTAATATTGGCATTTACGTCACTCATAATAGATTCATTATACCATAATGCTCTTTTATCCTAGGGGGTTTGTGGGCTTGTTTTCATCTTCATCATGGAAACGAGAATACCCCATATCTTTGCCCATCTGGAAACCTTTTCTTGCACCATACTGACCTTGCAAAGATAGAATGTCATTAGCGTCTTGTGCCATACCACCAGAGGCAGCACGGGCTTGCATGTCCTCAAAGGTAGTGGGTTTCTTTTGTGTTGTACCTCGTGATCTTTTATCTCTACCTGTTTCTTTATCAAGGTCAACGCCCTTCATGGCTGCCGCAAATTTCTGCCTGTTGTATTCTGCATCTCTTGAATGCTCTAGAATGAATACCAACTCAGGCAAACATAAGGAGTCTTCTAACTCCTCAACGTTTTTAAATATTCCTAAAAGAAATACTTCTCCCTCAATTGTAGCGAGGTCTAGTTCGTCCCAACTAGCCCCGCCTGAGGGTTTCCCTCATCGTCCATCTTGATACCTGATGCTGCCTCTAGCACCCTGTAGATGGATGGTAGATCAATGGTATCCTCTAGACGCTCACGGTCTGTAGCGAGATCTGGTGCGTATTGCTTCATAGCAATCTGAACGCAATCAAGAAGTAGATCAAAGGACTTGTCGTTATTGTCTGCAACTGCGGCGATACCCTCAAACTTCTTCATAAACTCACGGAGTAGTGAGATCTTGAGAGGACGCATCTTCAACTTAGTGCCATCCAACAACTCAATATCAATTGTCTCGTAAACTGTTGTTGCCATTTTATTCCTTAAGTAGTAGTACGGCTTTTGCCTAATACTATTATACCACATGCCGCAACCCCCGCCCAATAGGGACGGGGGCCACGGGTTATTCTATTGTTATGTTGTTATTAGTCCTTCTTGTCTGCGGTTGAGACAGGTTGGAATGGTGACCGAACTGGGCCTGTAGCCTGGAAGGTACGGTCGATGATGCGTCCGTATGAACCGTTGTTTGCGGGTAGCAAACGGAAGTTAGCATCGAATGTTGAAGCAGAGTCACGAGAAACTGATACGGTTACTGCATCCATTGACAATGCACGGAATGCAACGTAAATACGCTCAATCTCGTCACCAACCTCACAAGCACCTGTGCCTGGACCGACTGCACAGAGAGCACGCTCTACTGGGCACTCGCCTAGTTCACCAGCGGTAATCTCTAGAACGTCCATGCCATCGGCCTTTGCACCTTCATATTGAGCACCTTGCCCTGTTAGGCTGCCTACTGGATCGCTTGCACCTTCTGCTAGGTCAACACCCTTACGCTCGCCTGTGCCAGTACCATCACGAAGACCACCATGGTAGTAGTTGTTGGTGCTGTCTAGACGAACACCTGAGTAGGAGTCGGGTAGACTGGTATTAGCGTCGGGAGCATCTAGACCACCGTTAAGGTTGCTTGTAGAAGCAGCAATTGCGTAGAGAAGGTTCTCTAGAGTTGCTTCTGCAAATGTGGTGTTGAGCATAACCTCCATGCCCTGCTTGAAGATCTTAGCAGAGTCTAGAAGTTGGTCAACCTCTACCTCACCGAAGTCTGGTGTGATTGTTAGAGTCATACCATTCTGTGTGTAACCAACGTTACGCCATGCGGCGTTTACGTCTGCGTCATCGGATAGTGTCTCACGATAAGACTTAGCATCCTCAAACGCAGGCATCTCACCTGCACCTGGGTCTGTAATTGGACCTGGGGCATGAATGAATAGTGATGCTGCACCCACAATGATATTCTTGGAATCGCCACGACTGTATGCCATAATATTTTCACCTCTTTTGTGTAATGTATTGGAGATACACTACGGATTAGGTGTTTCCTCGTTATCTATTATACCACAATTTTATCGTTCTAGCAATGCTTTGCGTTCATTGTAGTGATATTCACACTCAATGATAAACTTACTGACGTAGAATTGATTGGTAGAATAGTTCCTCTGTGCCCCCGAACTTGAGACCTGTGTGGCGGTCTGGAAGACCCGAACGTGATGGAAGAAGATTCCAAAGTCTTGATCCTTGTTGTAGGCATTGATATCCTGTGCTACGTCGTCCATGCCGTCAAGGATGTATTGGATGGCAGATCCAAGTGCCATAGAGTCGCTAGGTTGTGCTTTCATAGCATAGTGAATCTGTTCCTTCTTGACAGGGTAGAAGGGGTTAGGATTGATAACCATCATTCGGTCATAGACAAAGGAGGGTTTGTCCTTCCAGGGATTGTCTCCTGCGGAACTCTCACCAAGGGGGAAGAAGGGTTGAACACCCTGATAGTCAAACACAAAGTCAGGATCTAGTTCTGCGATCTTGCTCCACAAGTAGCGATTGATAGGTACTGCGGGTACCATAGGAACCATGTCTTTTAGTGCCATTACATAACACCTCCATCAACTAATAGATACCGTTTGCCCTGCATCACTCCTTGAACGTATCCAGATGACCTTCTAAATCCATCTGTAAATTCATCGGCAGTATCAAGGTCTTTCAATAATGATTTCAATAGACCCTGCTTGAGATACACAAGGAAAAACTCTTGCACCACACGCTCAAAAGATCCTGAGGTGTTGGGACCACCTGGATTCTCAATAGTTATTGAGTCTTGGGTGAATACCATTTCTCCGTCGTCCCCTTCAAATACTAGGGTGTCGCTGGATCTTGGTGCTACAGTTATAGACATACCGCTTTCCATTACCTGTGCCTTGTTTTCAAACGGGGTAGAAGATCCTGGGGCAACAGACTTGCTTTCGATAAAAGCAAAATCAAACCTAATAAACATGTTATCTGCCTTAGCACTTATCTCAAACAATCGTCCACCCTCATCGCCTACCGCACCCCACTCGTAAACGTGATGTAGTGATGTTGGGTCTACCCTTGCAGAAGAATCAATGTATTTGCCACATGCTATTTTGATTACTTGTGCCAGTTCGTTATTGAATATTGGTTCTTTGATTTCTATGCCGTCGAAAAATCCCTTGGAGTAATCAAGCACCTGATTCATTGTCCTGTTGAATTCTTTAGTATCAAAAGTTATCATAGCATCCCCTGATTGTCTGCACGCTCTAGCAGAATCTTGTAGTATTCAATCTCATTCCAGGGATTGATAAAAGGATCAACGCTCATAACCTCAAAGATGATAGGGCTGCCGTCCTCGTTTGTGTGAAGCAACTTGCCTGATGATGTGTCCTTGATGTTGGTAATAAGAATGTCGCTGATAGGATGATACTGTCCCTTACTTCCTACCCTTGGATCTGTGTCTCCCATAAACCTACCATTCAACCTTTTCTTATATTCAAATTCTCTATCCGCTGTAAGGTCTTGGAGATTTACCGTACCCATGACATTCCAGTAGGCATTCTTTTGCGTCCTATCCATGCCCCAGACCTTTATTTCCTCACCGTAGATATTCTGACCCACAGATCCTACAGTCACATCTCCTTGGGGAATAGGGTTTCCAAACTCATCTTGGTACTGACCAGAGGGAACAAGAATCTCCTCTGGCTCCTGTCCCCAGAAGTTGTAGGAGCAATAGTAAATATCACATTGCATTGATCCCAAGAAGGATGGCAACTGCACGCCCATTTACAACACCCCAAGACGACGGAGTTGTGGCTTCTTGTTTAGGTATTTCTCAAGGATGATATCCACAGGTTTACTACCCGTAGAACCAAATCCACCTAACGCCTTGCTCCTATCTCCATACACTAACTTGAATTGGTCTGTGGAGTATTCCTTGATGTAGTCATCCATAGCGTTACCGCCGATCTGTCCTGTCTCCTGGTAGTTCCTCCACAAGATGCCTGCGGCAAGTAGAACATCGTCAGGCACGTTCTTGTACCCACCACCAAGTAGCCAGTTGTAGTACCAATTCTTAGGGAAGAAGGGTGATGTGTAATGATCCATATGATAGGAATCAGATGCCCTGTGCTCATGTCGTGGTTCGTGTCCTGCCTCAAACCTACGTTGTCCCCACAAAACGGTAGCGGCTGTGCGATCTTTTGTAAGAATGTATTCTTTCCAGTTCGCCCACTCTTCACCTTCTAATGGGTACTTCTTGTAGACATGAACGTTGTTCTCCCATACGTCTAGGATCTCGCTTAGTCCTCCTGTTGAGAATGGTTCTGAGTCCATACCGTCCATTCCTGGGAGGGCAAAGAAGTCAATACCTAGACCCTGACCTTCAAAGGGAATACGAGTGTAGTAGAAACCACCTGTGATAGCATCAATAAGTAGTCTAACCAACTCTTCCTCAACAGGGTCAAAGAAGGGATCGTCTATATTGAGGTAGGCATGTGTGATGCTCAAGTCCTCTACAAAGTCTGTGCGTTCGTCATTCCAGGTGTAACCTGCGGCTACCTCTTGCACGGAGAGATCGTATGTCTCATCAAACATAGCAAAAGGATATTGGGGAAGGTTAAAGATTAGATTTCCAAAAGCATCTGAGGTGACCGTAGCCCCCCAATCTGTAAAGTTATTTACGATAGCAACGTCATACTCTGTACTTGGTTTGCCATCTTCAATAGTGATAGTTACAGGCTTGGGGGGATTACGGTAGACCTTCATTACATACGCCGTCCCTTGGGACCAGCAAGTTCACCAGGCTTGATACCTGCTGCCTTTGCTCTGGCGAGTTCGTCTTTGCTTGCGGCCCGAACGTCTGGCAAGCGAATCCAAATTCGTGCTAGGTCTTCCTTTACGATATTGTAACCTAGGTCCAACTTGCCCAACTTGGATGAGGAATACTTGCGTTCAGAATATACGCACACCTTATCATCCTTAGCCTGTGGCTTCATATTGGGAACCTCTTGTGTCTCTAGGCGACGAGCGATCTCCTCTTGCTCCCGTGCTGCACGGGCCTCCTCTGTAGGTGCTGTAACAACAGAAGGTGTGGAGTCCTCAGGTGCCTCAAAGGTTAGTTCCTCTGCGGGGGCTGATGCCTCTAGGATTGCTACAATATCTGCTTTCTTTGTTGCAGATTGCAACTTGATACCGTTCGCCTTAGCGTACTCACGCAACTTGGCGATTGACATATCGTTAAAATTCATAGTTGTCTCCTTCACTACTATTGGTTCTATTATACCATAAAATGCTTGAAGGGGGAGGGCCGAAACCCTCCCCCACCAAACGTGGTCGAACTTGTTGCTTATGCGTATGATGTGTATGCAACAGCGTCTAGTTCTTCCCAAGCGACACCGAAACGCATGAATACTGTGTATTCGATGGTGTCTTTCTTGTTCTGGTACTCACGGTTCACAGTAATGTCACGCTGAATACCCCAAATGCGGTTCTGTGGGAATGTTAGTTCAACGTAATCTTCTGGGAAGTAAGGTACCTCTAGAACTGGAACACCAAGAACTCGGGTAGCCTGTGGCCCACCCAACTCCTGTGCTGCACCACCAAGGTATGCATTTGCGTACTGCTCAGTTGATGGAACCCAACCTGTGTGGGTGCCTGTGCCGTTTGAAGCAACGATCTTTGCAAAGGTCTCGCTTCCTGTGTAGAAACGTAGACCACTCTTGATTGCACGGTACTTCCGTGGCATTGCTAGGATGATCTCCTGCATTACCTCGGTTGACCAGATGGGTTCTCCCGTGGAAGAAACTGCAACTGGGTCTTGTGCTCCACCATCGTTGATGAAGCGGTCCCAGTCACCTACTGGCTGTGCGTACTGATCTAGAGTGTCTGCACCGCCTCCAACTGCTGCGGCAGATGCCATAACAGGTGGAACTGCTGCATGGGCCTTGTTTAGAACCTGAACGTGGAAACCGTCCATGATACCCAAGAAGGGATCTGTGGTCTTTCCTAGGTCACCATTAATGGCAAGATCCTCAATGTCGTTAGCAAAAGCGGCGGTCATAAGGCGTACTAGGTGATCTTCTAGTGCTGCACCTTCGATGTTATCTTCAAGTGCCTCAGTAGAAACCTCCCAGTCAAGACGCAACTTTTTGGTAGTAAGATCTACCTTGGTGAAAGTTGCTCCTGCGTTCTCGTATGAACCGTCAGCCTGGGCTGCGGCACGGAGTACACGCTGTCCAACGTTGATCTTCTCTAGTTCAACGGTGTTTGCACGCATGGTGATACGACGACCATCCTTAGCAAGGACGGTGGCATCCCATACATAATCAATGAACTGGCGAGCCTGCTCTGGGTTGAGAACACCTCCACCGATCTGCCCTGATGGGTTGATATCTAGTGGACTGGCTTCCCCCATTGCCTGAGGGTTGAGTGCTTGTCCCATGTTGCCGTAGTTAAGTGCGTCTCCGTCATTCTGCTGACCAACGCCACCTACGCCAATGTAACCAGAAGCGTGATGTGTGTTTGGGTTACCAACGTTTTCAGCGGTACCTGGGTTGCCAGTTGCGTTCTGAACTGGGTTAACACCTGGGTTGACACCTTGACGGTCTGCTGCTCCTGCAACCTGATCGCCTGCTGCCTTCTCAATTGACACATCTGCAAACTCTTCTTCTGTCTGTGTAATTTCGTCTGACATAATTCTTTTCACCTCCGTAATTTTTCCTTGTAATTTAGAATAGGTCGGACTTCTTGAGGAAACGACCGTCCCATAGTGATTTCTCAACCATCTCTGGTTGAGACTGCATGATCTCTCCAAAATCAGCAGACTTTCGGAAAGCAGTTTCTTTTTCTACTGCGTCAACACGCTTTCCAAACTCTTGATCTGTTGCCTTTAGTGAAGTAAACTCGCTATTAAGTGTAGCGACTGCCTTGGAGACCTCACTTACCTGTGAATAAACCTTTGTGACTGCATCGGCAAGAGCCTTGATTTCAAGAATCTGTGTTGAGATATCGGCTACTGCTGTAGTCAATGCCTCGATTTTCATCTCTACTGTATCAATCTCTTCTGCGGTTGCCTCTTCTGTTGCTTCCTCTACAACTTCCTTGGCTTCCTCTACTGCCTCTTCAACTTCTGCCTTCACTTCTTCAACAGTCTCTACCGCTTCTTCAACGGCTTCTTCGACTGCCTCAGGGGTTTCAGGAGTGGCTTCTGTGCTTTCGGACATATTCTCTACCTCCTTATTTTTCCTGACTGTGGTTAGAATGCCCTTAA
>WLWG01000618.1_pt1 | contig 35864 bp, 71 predicted proteins | sample 6712871 | NCBI WGS metagenome assembly WLWG01 (sample SAMN12718693, study PRJNA515312) | sponge metagenome | isolation source: marine sponge | host: Mycale hentscheli | place: New Zealand: South Island, Marlborough, Capsize Point | collected 2003-05-01
AAAGACTACAATCATTATACTGCTCAAATCAAGAAAAACTTCAAAGACATGCCAGACCTGGTAGATGACAAGATACTCTGGTTAAAACATTTCTTTTGGTCAACTCTTAATGACGAGGGTTGGAATACTAAGACATTAGCAAAATTACATAAGTCTAATAGGTTTGATTCTGAATTAGAGAGACTAATGAACCATAAAACAAATCCTAGAGGAGCCTCCTTTCCACCATACGTATGGTATGAAGACCTTGAACCAGACTTAAGAGATATACATAAAAACATTACTTCTCATAAAGGATATAGCCAAGAATACCTATAAACTAACTAAATAAAATATACGAAATGAAAAACGTACAATCATTTACAGAATTCGTTAATGAATCTGAATTAGTTAACGAAAACATTCGTAAGATGATGCCTGAGTTTATCGAGAAAATTAAAGATGCTGAATCTGGTTTTCCTGAAAAAAACAAAAGGTCTCAACTATTAAGAATGGCTAAAAAGGCTGGTAATCAAGCCGAAACAATCGATCAAGATACTAAATTTACATATTCACCAGATGGTCAAATATTTGTTGTATACAAATACAAAGATCAAGCTGCAGTAGACAATTGGTTATACAAAGGTGAAGGCTCTGAAAAGTCTAAAGAAGATTTAGTAAGATCAGTAGTATATGCTGAAACTGGAAGACCTGGTTATAGAGTTATGGCTGATGGAAGTAAATCTAAAATCGGTAAACACGGAGAAACAAAATATTAATATGAAAAACGTACAAACATTTAACGAATTTGTTAACGAATCAAAAATAGTTAACGAAGGAAAACTAGCAAACGACGGCGAGTCTATTGCTGAATTACAAGCTGAGTTTGGTGAAGACGACGGAATGGATCAAATATACGATACAATATGTAAAGCATTGAAATGTTCAATTGGTGATCTATATCAAGTTCATACAGAAATGGATGATAGTGATGCTTATGAAGCTGCTGAGATGGAATTTCAAAGCGGTCCATCTAAACCATTAAAAGTAGAAGGATCTAGTGTTGGAGGACCTTTCTTGTCTGTTAATACTAAAGCTGGTATTTGTCAATTTGACGATTATGGAATGACATCATTTATTTACAATAAGAAAAAAGCAAAATTTTAACAATGAAAAACGTTAAAACATACGATCAATTTCTTAATGAAAGGATGGAAAAGATTACGTGGGGAGAAGTTCGTGATGGAGAGATACGTATAGAAGGTGTTGGAAATAAATTGTACTTTACTAATTTTGATCAAAACATCGAGCCAACTGAGAAGAAACAATTTTTGTCACATATCAAATCGAAATATGGTTCAGTAATTACTCAAATCAAAACCCATTTAGGAGATCTAGTAATAGAACTATCTGTATATGTTAACGAGCCTATGGCAAACACGTTTAAGCAAATACTAAACGACATATTTACTCAACGAGCAGAGAACAATATGGAGAAATCTGATCGCGAAGATACGGAAAAAGAAAAGGACGAAGGCGATCATTAAAAAATAAGATAACTATGGAAACTCTAAGGAAAGGAAGTAAAGGATTGATTGTTGAATATTGGCAAGAATTCTTAAAAAACCTAGAGTTGTACGAGTACAAGGTTGATGGTGATTTTGGGAATCTTACTCATAATGCAACTATTAAATTTCAAAAAGTCAATGGCTTAGGTGCTGATGGCATTGTTGGTAAGAATACATGGAACAAAGCCTATGAATTAGGTATCATAACTACCGACGAAATGGAAGAACCTGCTGTACCGGAAGATTTTGAAATCGTTATTGAAAAGGCACACATGCCTAAAAACGAATATTACATGACTGATGAAAAGAAGGATTGGATATTCATACATCACACTGCAGGCTGGAACAATCCATATAATACTATTAAGCATTGGGCAAGAGATACTCGAGGAAGAGTTGCAACTGAATTCTGTTTAGGTGGACAAAAGATAACTGATGGTAATTCCGATTACGACGGAGTTATTGTTCAAGCATTTCCTGAAGGTGGTTATGGCTGGCACTTAGGAACTGGTAATAGCATTATGCATCGAGGTTCTGTTGGTATTGAAGTTAACAACTTTGGTTACTTAACTGAAGGCGGTTATTACAAACGAATCAATGGTAAAAAGACTTGGATCGAAAAAACTGCAGGTAGATATTACAATTATGTAGGAACCGCTGCTGCAGATAGTCAAGTAGTTGAGTTATCTGAAAAGTTTCGAGGATATAAACATTGGCATCGTTATTCAGATAAACAAATTGTAGAATTAGAAAAGCTAATTAGATTCATCGGCGAAAGAGATGGAATCGATATTAGAAAAGGTCTCCCTGAATTGATTCGAGAAAAAGGTGCAAAAGCATTCGATGAATGTAGTGTATCAATGTGTGCAAACACAAAAGGACTTTGGTCACATACAAATTGTAGAACAACTAAAGTAGATATGTTTCCACAACAAGAATTGATAGACATGTTATTAAGTCTATAACCTAAAATCAAACACAATGTTTTGTCACACTCAGTCTTTATACGTCATACATACATTTACAAATGCGGAGATAAGAAATGCGGAGGTGAATGGAAAGTAAATGAAGCCATACACTTAGATAAATTACATTGTCCTCATTGCGGAAAGAAAGACTACGTTAATTTCGTAGATAAAGATCAAAGATCTAAATACTTCGCTAAAGAAGGCGGACTATAATCGAAACATTTTTGAAACTTCATCATATAATACTTAAATAACTTATATGAGAACTGTATTAACCTCATGTTTTCTAGGAGCTTCAATGCTTGGTGCAATCGATTATTCATCAGAAGTAAAAGCAACACAAACACCTAGCAACCTAGTAACATCTACAAACAAACCAGATTCAACAATCGTTGAATACATCAATCCACTTTTAATAACACATATCAACGACCCACTAATGAATGCAATGATTCAAGTTGAGAGTCGAGGTAAGGATAGCGTAATCGGAGATAACGGCAAGGCAATAGGAATATTACAAATGCATAAAATAGCAGTTAGATCTGTTAATAAAATCTTAAAGAAAAACGATATCGACTTAGAATACTCTTATGATGACCGATATAGTCGAGAAAAAACAATCGAAATGTATTGGATATGGAGAAATTCAAAACATGCAGATAGCGATTACGAAACAATTGCTAGATCTTGGAATGGAGGTCCTAGAGGACCAAAAAAGAAAGCAACTATACATTATTGGAATAAAGTTGAAAAAGAGGTAAAAATCCACCACCAGAAGTTGATGCTAGTTGATGGAATGGAAGTCCTCTAATATAAATACATTAACCATTTTGTTCACTTTTATGAAACATTTTAATCAGTCGAACATATAATAATAAACAACAAATAAATGAGTGATTCAATCAAGAAATACAAGGAAATGCAAGAATGGGAAGCACTTGATAAGCATAATCGAGTCAAGAAATACAAAGAAATGAAAGAGGAAGATAAACTTCAAAAACAAATGAGTAAAATCGAAGCATTAACTCATGAAACTAATAATGTCGGACAAACCATACAATCAAAAATGAAGATTGATGATTGGAGAATTTATGGTGAAGTACAATATCTAAAAGGGAGATTAGACGAGCTAAATAAAATAGACAATCTAGTATCTTTGGATATGCATTCAATGCGAGTTATTGATGCGAGAATTTCTAAATACTTAGATAAACTTCAAGCAGTCTCACCACTTGCCTTTGAATTATATCATATTGAAAAAGAAAACATAAAACATACATTACAACGTGAAAACAACAAAACAAAATCAAATCAGCGCGATTCAGAGAGAACTTAAAAACTTTGAACATATTACATTACAATGTGAAGCATTAGATCAAAGAGGTATTGCATCTGTTATTGAACATAACGTACAACACCATTTTGCTAATCAACATATCTTCGAATATTCTGAACCAAGTTCGGTAAGATCTATCGATGATTTCACATTATCAGTTGGAGATTCAACATATCTTATCGATATAAAAACTCATGATGGCGATAGAGAATTCTCAATGCCAAACTTGATTTCAACTGAAAGACTCTTCAAATTATATCAAGATCCCAATGTCACTTTTGGTATTGCAATATTAGATTACAAAAACGCTAATATGAATCATCAAAAGATAATCACAAAGACTAAATTCTTACCTATAGAAAACATCAGTTGGGAATCCCTTTCAATACAAAACTTAGGCCACGGCCAAATACAAATAACGAATCTTAACAAAGAACTTAAAACGTTTAACGGAACTAGAAAACAATGGTTAGCACAATTTGCTTTAGAAATGGTGAAGTATCAAGATAAACTTTTAGTGAAGATGAATGAGAGACGAGAGAAGTGGATAAAGCGTCAAGGCGAGACACTTTTAGATTGTTAATAAGTTGTTAATAAGTTAACATAAATTTAACATAAAAAGTTTTTTTATTCCCGAAAAAAGTATTATATTTATAATATAACAAATTAAAAATAACACTAAATGCAAAACACATCTAACATCAAAGCAACACTATTCGAAGTAGGAGGGTGCGTTAGAGATGAGATCCTCGGAGTTCATACAAACGATATCGACTTTACATTCGTATTAGATAATCTCAATCAATCAGTTGAGAGTGGTTTTGAGCAAATGACTCAATTCTTAAAAGATAACAAATTTCCAATATTCCTTTCAACACCTGATTGCTTTACAATCCGAGCGAAATTTCCTAAAGGACATCAACATGAAGGTTTAGTCGCCGATTTCGTAATGGCGAGGAAAGAAGTTGGAGTTATCGAAGGAACGAGAAAACCAATCCTCGAACTCGGAACCTTGGAAGATGATCTAATTCGTAGAGATTTCACTGTAAATGCTCTTGCAAAAACTATCGATGGTAAAATAATCGATCTATTCGATGGTGTTAAACACTTAAAACAAGGCAAACTAATAACTCCACTCGATCCTGTTAAAACATTTATGGATGATCCTTTAAGGATGATTCGAGCACTTAGGTTTTCGATTACTAAAGATCTACATATAACTGATCCTGTATGGGATGCGATTTTCCAATCCGGTCTTATTGATAAACTCGAGGAAGTAGTTTCTCAAGAAAGAATTCAAGTGGAAGTTACTAAAATGATGAAACATGATACTGTAAAAACTTTACGTTTATTACACCAAATCGATATACTAGAGCCACGTCTATTACAAATAATTTTCAAAGGCGCAATGTGGTTAATGCCTTCAACTAAACAAAAATCATAATGACAAACACAAAATCATTACAAGACATGAGTATGCCAGAGCTCAAACAGGAACTAATTAATCATTACGATAGTAATGCAGGTGAAATTATTTATGGCCTAATTGAAATGAAGCTTACTCAACAAGGTATCAAAAAAGCAATTATTAGAATGATCGAGCGTAAACTAAATGCATAATCGATCATATAATACTTAAAACAAATCAAAATATGTCAAACAAAAAAGCAACAGCAAAAGCAAACTTCGAAAAAACATCTTTAGCCGAAGGTGTTAAAGTAGCAAATCAACTAGAAAAAGATCTAAACAAAATTTGTACTAAGGTTACAACTGCAGGTTCTATTCGTCAAGGTAAAGAAATGGTTGGCGATATCGATATTGTAGTTATACCTAAAGATACAGAAACATTTTACGATAATGTAAAAGAATTAATCGATTTTGAATATGGTGCAACTAAAAAAATCTTCGGTATGTACAAAGATAGACCAATCAATATATTCGTTACTAATAACGAATCCTATGGTGCCTGCCTTTATCAATGCACCGGTCCTGCAGTATACAACATACACAAACGTCAAATGGCTAAACGTAAAGGATATAAACTAAATGAATATGGCTTATTCAATCGCGAAACTAACGAACAGGTTGCAGGTCATACAGAACAATCAATATTCGATTTCTTAGAATGGGACTACAAAGAACCAAACAAACGTAAAGCTCCTCAATGGATAATCAACCGCAATAAATAATCAACATGAAAAACAAGATAGAATACATTTTCAGGAAACTAATACAAATCACCGCAATATTTTACCTTCCAGTGATAATATACGAAATATGGAACGAACCCTTTAGTGTTGCAAACACGTTTTGGTTCGGACTTGATTTTGCACTTTTAATTCTTTATATAGAACAGCTTCTTTCAAAAGAATTAGAGAAAAGACTACACGGACAACTAGATTAATAAACAATCATTTGCTCGGGTGGTGGAATTGGTAGACACGTCAGACTTAAAATCTGATTCCCATTGGGAGTGCGAGTTCGATTCTCGCTCCGAGTACGTATGCTCCGGTAGCTCAGCTGGATAGAGCAACTGCCTTCTAAGCAGTAGGTCCCAGGTTCGAATCCTGGTCGGAGTACATATACTATCGTAGCTCAACTGGTTAGAGCAGGATCCTTATACGATCAAGGTTATGAGTTCAAGTCTCGTCGATAGTACCTACATGGAACGATATATAAATGAAACATTACCAAACTAAAAGCATATAACTAATATGGAAATACTACAATTCATTCTATCATATTTACTCATCGGTGTTTGCATATCATTCTTAGTAGATATTTCATTCGGAACTATACGAGAAAAGTTTGAAAGTGAAGATGATGATGAATTTGAATGGGGTAATGTAGAAAGGATCGTGATAATACTGATCTGGCCATATGCAATAATATTACTAATAAAAGGAATACTAAAATGAATCAACAAGAAGCATTACAATTTTTAGGTAGTCCACGAGGACAATACATTGTAGGACAAGCCCTTGCTATTGCGGTAGCAGAACTAGAAAAGGTGGAAGAACCACTTCAAGAAAAATCAAACATCGGTGATATGAAATCGCTTGGTGAATCATTATTTAAGGCTGGGTATGCAACACATACTATGCTATCAACAGATTTGCTTAAGAAAATCAAAGAGCAAGTTGGTAATGATCCAGACAAGCTAATTGAAGATGTTGAATTGGTAAAAGAAATTAACGACCAAATCAAAAGTAAAATGAACGATGGGGAAGAGACGAAATAGTAAATTAGCTATAGGCGATGAGGTCGTTGTTAAATTTCTAGGTTCACCACATAATGCAGTGGTAACAGAAATTGTTAGTAAAGACTTATATAAAGTAAAAACAAAAAGAGGTACCATCTTTCCATCATGTACCTGGGAAGATAAGGCACCAAAAGATAAAAAAGGAAAAATAACAAGTCCATGGTACATTGTGAAAACAGGACATCAACAAATCACATTAGAATGAGAAAATTATTAAGAAGACTTAGAGGAAAGAACGAAGAAAATTTATTAACTGCATTAGCTGAAGCATCTAAAGAATTTCCTAACGATATGGAATATGGAAGGTGTGTTAGAAACTTCCTATTTGAATGTACCTCTGCTGGTGAGATATCAGAAAGCGATATGTACAAACTAATGAGTGTTTCAATGAGTTCGACTAGATTAAAGCAAATAAAGCCTTGATTAATAAAAAGAAGTTAACAAGATCTCGACACATAGCCAAGACAATTACTTGGCGAATCATCGGAACTATCGATACGATGCTATTAGGATGGCTAATAAGTGGCGATCCTATGATTGGCGTTAAAGTCGGTAGTCTAGAACTATTTACAAAAATGCTCTTATATTATTGCCATGAAAGAGTATGGTACAAATCAAACTTTGGAATAAAAGATGAAGAACAAAAATCTAACTAAACATACGTTCACTGTAAGTCGTGAACAAAGACAAACTAACACAGGACATCCTGGTAAAGTGATATGGTTCACTGGACTTTCAGGATCTGGAAAATCTACAATCGCTAATGCAGTTGATGAGGTACTAAACGGAAGAGGCCTTAAGACATATATCCTTGATGGAGATAATATTAGAATGGGATTGAATGGAGATCTAGGATTTAGTCCTGAAGATAGAAAAGAAAACATTCGTAGAATTGCAAATGTTGCAAAACTTTTTGCTGATTCTGGAACTATTGTTTTAACTGCTTTCATATCACCTTATGAAGAAGATAGACAAATGGCTAGAGAAATAATTGGTGACGATTATGTTGAGGTATTTGTTGACACACCATTAGATGAATGTGAAAAACGAGATCCAAAAGGACTTTACAAGAAGGCAAGGGCTGGTGAAATCAAAGGATTCACTGGTATCGATGCACCATATGAAGAACCAACAAACGCTGAGGTTAAACTAAACAACTTAAGCATCGAAGGTGCAATTGAGTATATAGTAAATTACTTAGAGCATAAAAACGCGTTATCTAACATCCGTGAGGTGAACAATCTGGATAAAAGAAAGACAATCTCCTTTGATTTTGATGGAGTTATACATAGATACAGCAAACGATTTCAAGGATTAGAAAATGCATACGATCCACCAATGACTGGTGCACCTGAAGCACTTAAACAATTGCATAGTGATGGTTACATCATTAAGATTCTATCATCTAGACCTGCACATGTAATTAGACAATGGTTAATCAAATACGATTTAGATCAATACATAACCGAAGTTTCTAACTTCAAATTTCCTGCAACAATATACGTAGATGATAGAGCAATGTTCTTTGATGCAAAGAAACCAAATTTCAAATCGATCATAAAACAAATATACGATAAAACAATGCAAAATGCCTGAATTAGCCGAATTAAAATTATCAGCACAATACATTAACGAATCTTGTAAAGGTAAAATCTTTGACAATATCAAGAAGAATCCTGTTCATAAAGGACATGAAGTACATCCACCTTTAGATGCAACTGTTTATAGTGATAGAGTTCGTATTGAATTTACTATAAAGGCAGAAAGTCGAGGTAAAGAAATGTTATTGCATATAAACGATTCTACGTTAAAATTTACATTTGGTATGTCTGGTCATTTCAAAATGACTAAGACTGGTGAAGAACGAAAACATTCTCATCTAATGTTTTATACTAAAGATGGTTATACATTATCATTTGTAGATGTGAGACGTTTTGGTAAATGGAAATGGGATACATGGGGTAAAGCACGAGGATTTGATCCAACAATCGATTACAAAGATTTTTGTAAAGACATTCAAGAAAATTTACATCAACGTGCTTTTGATAGACCTATAGGTGAAGCACTTCTAAATCAAAGATACTTTAACGGCATTGGTAATTACTTACGTGCTGAGATATTATATAAGGCAGATCAGAATCCTTTCGAATCTGCAAGAGATGCAATAACTAACAATCCTAAAATCTTAGCTTATTGCAACTCAATACCACTCGAAGCTTTTGTTCTTGGTGGTGGACAGCTTAAACAATGGGAAAATCCTTTTGGTGTTGAGCCTGATCGTTTTACTAAATGGATGAAATGCTACGGCAATCAAGGAATGAAAACGATCAGAGATCGAAACGGTAGGAGACTATGGTTCGATCCAAAATGGGAACAACACAATGAATTACATATTTGATATTGATGGTACGTTAACGCCGAGTCGTTTGCCTATCAACAAAAAATTTGAAAGCTTCTTTCTTAAATGGATGGAAGATAAACAAGTATTCTTCGTAACAGGATCTGATAAAGATAAAACAATCGAACAGATCGGTGAGAAGATATGGAAAAAAGCTACACGATGTTATCAATCGTGTGGCAATGCTGTTTATGAGAATGGCAAACTAATAAGTCAATTAGATTTTCCTTTAGATAATCAATTAGAACGATTACTAATACGATTTATGAATGAATCTAAATGGTCTGGTAAATACGAAATTAACATCGAACCTCGAATAGGATTGATTAACTTTTCTACAATAGGACGTGAATGTCCTCAAGATGCTAGAGACAAATACTTTGAAACGGAAACCGAACGTGAAGGTTTTTGCAAAACGATAATGGAACAATTTCCTGAACTAGAAGCTAGTGTTGGTGGTCAAATATCGATCGATATATATCCTAAAGGAAAAAACAAAGCACAAGTATTAGATGATATTAAAGGCGACATTACATTCTTTGGTGACAAATGCTTACCTGGAGGAAACGACTTTCCTATTGTTGAAAGACTATTCTATCCAATTGATGGTACAACAATACATCATGTTAAAGATTGGAAAGAAACATTTTCGATACTTAAATCAATAAACGAGTCAGCATTGGCTCCTAACGGTAACTTAATTAACAAACTATGAAAGTAAAATTAGACGATGTAGATGGAAACATTGTTAAAGATAACGACACCTACATATTAACAGACAATAACTATTTGAATAACTTAACATATTCAAGGACATTCTTAAAACCTGGTAAGAAAACAAACGGACATTCTCATGAAAACGAAGAAGAAGTTTACATCTTTACGAGTGGTAATGCCTTAATGCAAATTGATAATGAATATCATCATGCACAAAAAGGTGATGTTTTCTTAATCAAATCTGGTGAATTCCATAGAGTCTTTAATAAAGATGAAGATTATCCTTGTGAATTCACATGTATATTTCAAAAGTACGATAGAGAAAGCGATACAGCAATATATAACGAACCAATATAATACTAATATGAAAAAACCTTGGAAACAAACAAACCATGGTGGTGAGCCTACCAAAAACAAAGACAAAAAATACGCAATCTTTGTAGGGCGATATCAGCCATATCATTATGGTCATATCGAATTGATTGAACAAAAATTAAATCAAGGAATACCTGCATTGATCTTAGTTAGAGATATCGAACCGGATGAAAAGAATCCATTCACAACTGAAGAAACGTGTAATATGATTAGTAAATATCATAAAGCGAATGGTGATGATGTTAAGGTTATGGTGATACCTGATATTGAATCGGTAAACTATGGTCGAGGTGTTGGATACGAAATAAATGAATTTGAACCTACTGAAAAGATTGCATGGATATCCGCAACAAAGATACGTAATTCTATTAAGGAAGGTAACGATGATTGGAAAGAAATGGTACATCCGTCTATACAATATATGGTAGAATATTTATTAACCCAAACTGTATAAAGTGATTAAGAAATTCAATGATGATCGTGGCGAATTTATGCTATTTGATTGTAAGAAATGCGATCAAGTAAACGTTGTAACAAACCCTAGGGCATTTACATTCAGAGGTATGCATTATCAAGAAGGAGATGCAGCACAACGAAAAACAATCAAAGTTATACAAGGAAAGGTGATAGACTTTTTGTATGATCCTGATAAAGACGAAACGGAAATGTATTGCTTAGATAATCATTCAATGCCATTTGTTGTTGAAAGAAACTTTGCACATGGATATCTAACAATCGAACCTAATACAATATTTACTTATGCAGTTGAAGGCGATTACGATCCTGAATCTGAACGAAGTATTGTGTGGAAAGACATACCTGAAATCAAAGAGGTAGTTATGGAATTCGTTGCAGGATATAACGAACTAACAATATCAGACAAAGATAAAAACGGAAAATGAAAGTAATAATATTAGGCGATGGCTTACTCGCTAAAGAAATAGAGAAGCAAACTAAATGGCCAGTTGTGTCACGAAAGAAAGATAATATAGACTTCACTGATGAAGCTTCTTATTTTCATTTCTTGAAAGATTATGACGTGATTCTAAATTGTATTGCCAATACTGATACGTATAGTACAGACAAAGAATCGATGATTAACACTAACGTCAAAGCATTGAGTCGGTTAGTTGATTGGTGTCATAATAACGAAAAGAAATTAGTACACATATCAAGTGATTATGTATATGCAAATTCAACAAACGAACCATCAGAAAATGATGTTCCTGTTCATGCAGAAAATTGGTATTCGTACTCAAAACTAATTGGCGATGCATACATAGAATTAAAAGCTAGAGAATATCTAATCATACGATGCAGTCACAAACCAAATCCTTTTCCATACCCTAAAGCATTTGCAAATGTAAGAGGTAACTTTGATTATGTTGATGTTATATCTAAACAAATCATTGCGTTGATTGAAAGAGATGCAAAAGGAATTTACAATGTTGGTACTAAAAGTAAAACATTATGGATGTTAGCGCAAAAAACTAATCAAACTATACAACCGGATATGGCACCGGCTTTAATGCCTAAAGAATTAAATATGAACCTAAATAAACTAAACAACAATGAATAAAGGAATCGTACTTGCTGGTGGTAATGGAACCAGACTTAGACCTTTAACTTACGTAACAAATAAATCTTTGTTACCTGTCTATGATAAGCCAATGATATTTCATCCTATTGAAACGTTAAAATCTCTTGGTTGTGATGATATCATGATCGTATCTTCATCTGAGCATGTTGGTCAGGTTGTACAACTACTTGGTAGTGGTAGATCTATGGGTATAAAGATTAGTTACGAAATACAAGATGAGGCTAAAGGAATTGCTCATGCATTAGGTATGTGTGAACATTGGTCAAATGGAGAAAGCGTAACAGTTATTCTAGGTGATAACATATATTGCGATAATGATGAGTTAATAAAAGAACATAAAGCAAATTATAACGGTACCGGTGCTTGTGTATTTGTAAAAGAAGTATTCGATCCTGAAAGATTCGGCGTTGCAACCATCGATTGGAATACACACAAAATTACAAAAATTGTAGAGAAGCCTACAAATCCAGAAAGCAAGTATGCAGTAACAGGTCTTTATTCTTATGATGATCGAGTATGGGATATTATTCGAGGTCTTAAACCAAGTGCAAGAGGCGAATACGAAATAACCGATGTTAACAATTGGTATGTAAACAATGGAATAATGAACTTTGTGAAATGTACTTCACCTTGGATTGATGCAGGAACTCACGATAGTTTAGTTGAAGCAACATTATCTATAAAAAATGTTAGAGCATTCAAAAGGAAATTAATGAAACAAAAAGCAACTAAATAGCATATAACTATTAAACAAATAATTAACAAAATCAACAAACATGGAACAACTAGATTACAACTACAAGAACTTACAACTACAAGACATTAGATACAGAGGAATTGAAAGCAAAGGATATTATATGCTTGCGTTTGCAAACGTACCACCAGTAAATATAGACAAATCAATTTTTGAAAATGTTTTATTCAAAATCTTCGGACCTTTATTTATGAAGGATATGACATATGATAGAATAAAAGATATGCAATGGAACGTACATATTTCAGAAGGATGTTATTACAAATGGGATTCTAATTTATCTGAATATAAAGAACATCCTGGTATTGCAGGTAGATATTATATTTCTAGAATCGATAAAGCAGGTGTTTTATCTGAAATGACTTATACTACTCAATATGCTTAAGCTTAAACTAAAAGATGTAGATGATCTAAACCGATTCTTCTTCGGAGATTCAGTAGATCATGACTTAATATATGCAAACATATATCGATGCGTTGAGAAAGGCATAATGAATAACTTAGATGAGGTACAATTTGCTTCTGTAACATTTGATGATGGCGAGCAAATAGATCTTAACTGTGAACGAGAAGAGTATCATCAAAACTTAACTAACGTCATAGCTTATTATGAAAGAGTTGAAGATTTTGAACGATGTGCTATAGTAAAGAAACTACAAGAAAGACTTGAAAATGAATAATTGTATCATTTACATCGGAACTAAAGATTTAGAACGATGGAATAATTATATGTGGAACTTACGTACCACGGAACCAGCCTTACCACCAATGTTCAAAACATCTATGGAACTTTTAGATGAACATCATGAATGGGTACAAATGTTAATACCATTAGATGATCTACAAAGAATTTACGATTTGATGGATGAATATGCGGTGATGGCAGAAAATTTTAACGAAAAAAACGAAATATGAAAGAACCTATTATTGGAGTAATCGGTCAAGGATTTGTTGGTAATGCTATTTACCAAGGATTCAAAGACTACTACGAAGTACTTACATACGATAAGTATTTAAGTGAAAAATCAAATTCAACATTGGAAGTCGTTGTTAGACATTCAGATGTTGTCTTTGCATGTGTACCAACGCCTATGAAAGATACCGGTGAATGTTATACAGGAATTGTCGAAGAAGTGTTAAACGATGTTAACGACATTTGTAAAACATTCGATATCGAAGATAAGATTTGTGTAATCAAATCAACGGTAATTCCAGGAACTACAAAGAAAATGAACGATAAATTTTCTAACTTGAATGTTATCTTCAATCCAGAATTCTTAACAGAAGCAAATGCTGTTAATGACTGGAAAAATCAGAATAGAATAATCTTAGGTGGTCTTAATAAAGTTACAGCAAAAGTTAAGCCTATATTCAAGAAAGTATTTCCACAAGTACCTATTGTAAAGACTGACTCTAAGTATGCAGAAATGGTTAAATATGTTATCAATACATTCCTTGCAACAAAGGTTAGTTTTGCTAATGAGATCTATCAAATGTGTGAAGCTATGGAAATCGATTATGATAAAGTAATTGAATATGCACAGCATGATACAAGATTAGGTAATTCACATTGGTCAGTACCTGGTCCTGATGGTTCATTCGGTTTTGGTGGTCATTGCTTTCCTAAAGATACACAAGCACTTATGTTTAGTGCATTTCAAATGGGTATTACCCCAATCATGCTCGCTGCTACTATCACAAAGAATGATGAAGTTCGAGGTGATAGAGATTGGGAGAAAATGGATGGAAGAGCAGTTATCAAAAGTAATAACTTTGAAACGGTAGAAAACTTTGCATCACTCGAAGATATGAGAAACGGAATAGAAACAGCAGTAGGCGGATCTATGGACAATTCATTAGATCCTGATCAATTAACATTAAACTTTACAGACAATGGGATTTCATAAAAGATGGATCAACAAAGATAACGTAATAGCATACTACAACAGAGATGGTATGGAAGGATTGAAACGATTATTCAGTGCAGATGCTTTGATTATACAAGATAATATTGATTCGAATAAAATCGTTGAGTACTTAACTAACGATAACGAAGACGGTATTAGAGAGTTAGTCTTAGAATTAGCTGGAGAAAGAAATGGAGATCCACACAAACTAGATAATCAAGATCTAGAAGGTACCGGTATGAAATGGGTAACTGAAAAACAAAAGGAACTTGAAGAGTGGGATGAAGAACATGCGTTAGATCAAGTATTAAATAAGATGGTAGAAGATCTCGATGAAGATGATTTAGATTTTGATTCGAAAGAAGTCGAATAGATATAACATAACAAAAATGACAGACTACACTTTGGAAGAAAAAGAACCATCCGACGATGAAATCTTAGAAACAGCATATAATAATGCTTATGATCTTTTTACTGGTAAACGAGACTTTACTGAAATTTCTCTATCACCTTACATACAAGAATCTTACTTACCATTCGATCCTTATACGATTATGTCGAAAGAAAAATTTGAAGAAGTTAAGATGTCTATGTTAGATTGGTTTGCAGACTTAGATGAATTCGAAAAGTGTATATTTATTCGTGATTACAGCTATCCAGTGTATGTTCTTACTATGGAACCGTTTGATATGGACTAATGTAAAAGTTAACAATTTGTTAACATTAAAAGTTTTTATTTGCCAATAAAAAGTATTATATTTATACTATAACAATTAATAATTAAAACAAATCATTATGGCAAATCTTAACGAAATCAACCTTTCAAACCTTTCATTAGAAGAACTTAAATCATTTCGAAGCAGAATCAATTCTGAACTTAACTATCGTTCTCATCAAACACTTATCGAAAACAAAAACTCTATTCGAGTTGGAGACTTCATTACAGTGGATAACGCAAAAACACATGGTAAAATCTTCAGAGTAACTTCAATGAGGAGAACTAAAGCTTCAATTGAAAATGTTTCTACTTCACGTGAATCTTACACATTACCAATTTCAATGATGGTGAAAACAAACGAAACATACAACGAGCTTGTGCAACTAGGATATATCAAACAATAATTAAAACAACAAAACAATGACAAAAGATACTTACATATTCGATCTAGATGGTACCATAGCAAACATCGATAAAAGACGAGAGCTATGTGCTAAACCAAACGGTAAAATGGATTTCAAACAATTCTTTGATCCTGCTAATATCGATTTAGACTTACCAAACGATGGTGTAATAACTACACTCCAAAATCTATACGCAACTGGCCATAAAATAGTTATATTTTCTGGTAGAAGCAAATCAACTAAAGAAGCTACAAAACAATGGCTAGACAAATACAAAGTACCATTCCATGTACTTAAAATGCGTCCAACATCTCATCCATTCGCATACATGAAGGATGATCTACTTAAACAACATTGGTTAGATACTATCTTTCCAGGAAGTGATAAAGATCGTATCATATCAGTATTCGATGATAGAGATCAAGTAGTAACAATGTGGAGAGCTAACAACATACCTTGTTTTCAGGTTGCTCCAGGAGACTTTTAATATATGAAAAAACTATTAATCACATCAGTACTTATCCTTGCTAGCTTAATCTCGTATTCACAAGATTTTGTTGGTAAGGATAAATATGAAGTTGAACGAGTCGCAAAAGAAAACAACTTCAGAATTACTAAAGGAACATTACAAGGTATGCAACAACAAGGATTCAATTTGAATTACGCAGATTGGTGCTATCATTGGGTTCTAGTAAATAACAATAAGGTTATCGAAGTAGCATTTCATCCATCAACAGGTGAAGTGTTTTTACAAACGATTTCTCTTCAAAGGTACATACTTAAATGAAAATAAAGCTAAGTAAAGAACAGGAAAAACAAATAACAAAGATAGTGAAGAGATACATGCGAATGAGACGCAAAAAATTCTTTAGGAAACTTTTCTTAAGATCAATCATATAATAACTAAACAATTAAAAACAAAAACATTATGGCAAACGAAAAAAACAAATTCGAATTCATACACGAACAAGAAATTAAACTTGACGCTGAAGGAAACCCAACTACTCGTGATATCTACTACACAAAAAAGAACGAATATTTCTGTAGTGATTCTCTATCAAGTAATAAAGCTACGGCACAAAAATTATTCGAACTAATAGTTAAACACGATGGTGTTTTGAAAACAACTACAGTTCTTGAAACAATAGAAAATTAATGAAATGACAATACCAACTTTAGATGAAGCAATGCAAATCGAGCTTTTACTAGAAGAAGCTAACGCACATGGATTGAGACAAGAGGTAAGAGACTTTGCTGAAAAGTTCGCTAATGAAGATGAAGATCTAAACATATTAGACGCATACTTCATGGCTTATTCTGAATGGATAAAATAAAAGAAATGGCAGAAAGATTAGAGCAAAGGATGTATGGCCTTGTACCATATAACATTAGTCCAATACAACAAGGAATTCAATTCGGACATGCAGTAGTAGAATATAGCTTAAATCAAAAAATTAAAGCATCTACAGTTAAGTATGACCAATGGGCTCACAATGATAAAACATTCATAATCTTGAATGGTGGTACTACTAACAACAACAAAGAAAGATACGGTACATTGAATAATGCCAAGATAAACTTACATTCATTGGGTGTTGAAATAGCTACATTCCATGAACCAGATCTCGGAGATCAATTAACTGCAATAGTCTTTTTAGTAGATGAACGTATATACGATTATGCTAAATATCCTACATATGATTTCATGCGAGATGAGGTATCTGAATTCGAATATTACGAAACTTTGTTTGGTAAAGAATACGAATATATCCTTGATATGCGAGACTTTCTTTCACATTACAAATTAGCATAATGGTTACAGTTGTTTGGAAGAAATCAGAACGAGCTAAAACACATCAAATGACCGTGTTCACTAGACTACAAACACCAGATCCTATCAACACTACTCGAGCAAGAAATCCAGTGATTCCTAACGAAGCTCCATTCATCGAACTTGGTGTTGGTAACTTTATTGAAGAATGGAAAACCAAGTACAAAATCAAGAAGGTACAATGGTGGCCAAAGGAAGATGCGCCTGAAACTAAATAGCATCTCAATCATATAATACTTATAACAAAAAAACAAAAATATGTCAAAACAACTCGGATACGCATGTATCAACTTACACCTTACAAAGCAAGGTATTCGTACAAGTCGTAAAATGATTAAGAAAACTTATCAACAACACGGCATCGAATATGCATCAAAACTTGCACTCGAAAATGCACGAGATTTTATCAAGATTATCAACTGGAACAATCAACATGGTATCAAAGTATTTCGATACTCTTCAGCTATATTTCCATGGATGTCAGAATACGATTTCAAAGACTTACCAGATTATCAAAAGATAAAAACATTATTCGCTGGTGCTGGTCATATCGCTCGCAAACATGGTCAAAGACTTACGGTACATCCTGGACCATTCAATCAATTAGCTTCTGTTAACGAAGCAGTTGTACAAAAAACGATTAAAGAACTTAATCAACATGGCGAAATGATGGATATGCTAGGTGCACCACTTACAAACTACAACAAAATCAATATACATGTTGGTTGTGCTACTGGCGGTAAGGAAGCTGCAGCTCAAAGATTTTGCACTAACTTCAAACGATTAAGCGAATCTACAAGAAAACGTTTGGTTGTCGAAAACGACGATAAACCAAGCCTATTCACTACTATGGATCTATATAACATGATTCATAAAGAAATCGGCATACCAATTACATTCGACTATCATCATCATTGGTGTCATCCAGGTGAAGGTTATACTGAAGAACAAGCACTTAAACTTGCTGCATCAACATGGCCTGAAGGTGTAAGACAATGTACTCACTACTCATCTGCTAAACGAGTTTACGAAGATGAATCTGCAAAGATTGTTAAACATGCAGATTATGTATACAACGAAATTAACGACTATGGTCTTGATATCGATGTGGTTGTTGAAGCTAAAGCAAAAGAATTAGCAATCATAAAGTATCAACAAGACTTCGGAATAAATAAACTATATGAAAAGCAACTTAGTTATTGTTGATAACTTCTATCAAGATCCTGATAGAATAAGAACGTTAGCATTATCAAAACCATTTGATGTTACCGGAAACTTTCCAGGTAAGCGAACGAAATCATTTGTAACTGATGATGTAAAGGCAGCTATACAACATTTAGTAATGCCACATGGTGGTCATATAACTTATTGGCCAGATGGTTATAACGGTTCATTCCAATACACAACATCGTTAGATAGAAGCTGGATTCATGCAGATAATGGTACTACTTGGGCAGGCGTTTGCTACTTAACACCAAACGCACCAATTAGTGCAGGAACTGGCTTATTCAAACACAAAGAAACAGGTGTAACTGAATGGAATCCTAACTTAGGAATAGACTACAACGATTACAAACCAAATCAAGAAACAAGAGACTATACCAAATGGGAAATGGTCGATAGAATAGGAAATAAATACAACAGATTAATACTTTATAGAGGCAATCAATATCATGTTTCGTTAGATTACTTCGGTACTAACAAACACGATGGAAGATTGTTTCAAACATTTTTCTTTAACACTCAATACTAAAACAATGATAATACAAATAACAAAACTAGAATCAAGCATCATAGATAAATTTTCATACGATACTAACAATTGCGAAATGCTAATAGAATATAAAGGCGGTAGTCAATACTTGTATAAGAACGTTAATGAAATTATAGTTTCAGAATTTATAGATGCTGAATCAAAAGGAAAGTACATTAACGAAATCAAGAAAGATTACGAATTCGAAAAGGTTGAAGTAGAACCTGTTGGTACTGCTGGACAACCATCACACCTAATTTGAACTCATGAAAAAAAGCGATTACAAATTCTACGAAGAATCTTGGAATGATGAAGAATTTAATAACTTCAAATCTAATCGACAAAAAAAGAAAGTAAAGAACCTTAAAAAAATAAGAAGAGAACAAACATATGATAAAAATCAAAGTAACAAACGGAAAGATTGACATAGCCTTAAAGAAATGGAAACGTAAAGTTAAAGATACAAAACAACTACGACTTCAAAGAGAAGCACAGGCATTTACAAAACCTAGTGTTAAACGAAGAGCTCAGAAGATTAAAGCAGCATATAAGCAACGTATGAGAGATCAAGAGAGTCAATGATTAAATGTTAACAATTTGTTAACATAAAAAGTTTTTTATTTCCACATAAAAGTATTATATTTATATATAACAAATTAATAATAATAACAAAAACAAAAAATCATTATGGCAAACTTTAATCAATCCAACAATCCAGTTTACGTTCAAACAACTTCTAAACTTACTAAGCCTGTGCTTAAAGCAATCAAACTAATTGCTTCAAATACAAAAATCGATAAACCTACTAGAATCGATCTTATCAAACTTTACAAAGGTGTTAGAGCTGCAGTTGAACAATCAAATAACGAACTTATGGTTGTGAGCGATGGAGATCTTAAAACTCAGTACTTCATTAACTTTCCTACTTGCGAACATACTAATACTAACTTTCTTATCAATGCATAATCTAGACTTACACATCAATCCAACAGTTAAGGTTGATTGCCTAACTGCACATCACAAAGATTTAGTACCCAAGAAACTACACAGATATTGGGTGCTAAAGGTTGAATCATATAAAGATTCTGACACATGGTTAAACGAACCTAAAGGTGTAGATGATAACTATCACGAAGGAAGGCGTTTCAATGATAACGATCGAGTAGTAGATGTTATTCTTGGTTGTATGCGCCAACAAATACAGAAACAACTTTTTGGCCAAATCTTTAACGTCATTGGCGAAATAGACGAATCAATTTTAGCTAAATCATTCGAACATTACATAAACAATATCGATGAACGCAAATTAAACGAATGGATAGATGCAGCATTGCATTATTCTGCAGGTGCAGATCATTGGTACACATTTGAAAAAGACTGGGGTTAATATGAATAACTTAGACAAACAATATCAAGAACTTCTTAAGACTATACTAGAATATGGTACTGATAAAGAAGATAGAACCGGAACAGGAACTAAATCTATTTTCGGTTATACGATTAGACATAATATGCAAGAAGGATTTCCTCTTCTAACATCGAAAAAGATGTATTGGAAAGGAATAACAACTGAATTGATGTGGATGCTACTTGGGGATACTAACATCAAATGGTTACTCGAAAACAAATGTAGTATTTGGACTGGTGATGCATATAAAGTTTACGAACGAACACATCAATGGGAATTAGATAATGATTATGTAGACATTAAAGAATTCGAAAAACAAATACTAGAAGATCCTGACTTTGCAAGAAGGTGGGGTGGACTTGGCTTTATATACGGTAAGCAATGGAGAGATTGGAACGGTAGAAACGATCAAATTCAAGATCTAATTCAAAGCCTTAAAGACAATCCAAATTCAAGGCGATTAATGGTTAATGCTTGGAATGTAGATGAACTAATGTATATGAAGCTGCCACCATGTCATTATGGATTTCAGTTATATGTTAGAGAAGGTAAATATCTTTCATTGATGTGGAATCAACGTTCAGTAGATACTTTCTTAGGATTACCATTTAACATTGCATCATATGGTCTACTACTAGAAATGATAGCAAAAGAAGTTAACATGATACCTGATCAACTAATCGGAAACTTAGGGGATGTTCACTTATATAACAACCATATCGAACAAGCGAAAGAACTTCTTGAAAGAGAACCAAAAGCTTTACCAACATTAAACATTACAACTGTACATAACTTCAAAGCAGCTATGGACTATCGCAAAGATGATATTCATTTAGACGAATTTGTATTGTTAGGTTACGATTCACATCCACCAATCAAAGCACCCTTAAGCAATTGAAACGCTTAATTCTAAAATTCTTACTTTGGTTGTCATATAGGTTTCCAAAGAAACCGAGAAAGAAAAGCATTTGGGAATTGTAAAATCGTAACTCCTTGGTAGTCATATAAATATACTAACTAACAAAAATTATACTTATGAAAAAATTACTAACACTGATCAGCTTGATGTTTGTGATATCAACCATTGCACAGACTACTTTATATTCTAACGACTTCGAAAACACATCAACCGGATACGTAACATCAACAAATTTTAACGATCCTTTATGGAATTATGTATGGACTGGACATAGTGGATGTTTGGCATCTGATGTTTGGTATGTAGGAACTTCTGGAGGTTATGGTACTAATTCGAACATCACTGGAAATTATGCAAGCATAACATATGGATCACAAAGTTGTAATCAAGATATAAGCATTTGTACACAAGAATTTTTAGCAAACGGAAATGTAATAAACATTTCATTTGATTGGGCTCATAGAATTTATTTAGGCAGCGTATTTTTAGCAAGACTATATGATGCTACTGGTGCTGTAGCAGAAACGTTATTACTTTCTCAAAATACTGAATCCGGTAGATATGAATCAGATGTAGTTGTTACTCCTGGAAAATATAGTTTAGACTTTAGATACATCGGTAATTGGGAATGGGGTGCTAAGTTAGATAACGTATTAATAACTGAACCTGGTGGTGCCTTACCAATAGAATTATTAGACTTTAATGCAGAATTAGTAGAAGATGAATTATATCCTTATGCACTAATTAATTGGGATGTTGCATCTGAAATTAACAACGATTACTTCACAGTATATCATTCAATGGATGGATATGAATGGACTAGTGTAAGTAAAGTAACTGGATCTGGAAATCATAACATATTTAAGTCTTATTCAACAATACATAATCGTATCGAGTATGGATATAATTATTACAAATTAAGACAAACCGATTACGATGGTATGTTCGAAGAATTCGACATCATATCATTAGAAAGAAAACAACCTAGAATTGAAATCGTAAGACGAATCAATCCAATGGGTATAGAAATATCAGAGGATACTAAAGGAATCCATATCAATCTCTGGAATAACGGAGAGACATCTAAATCATTTCATAAATAGAAACTATTTTACCTTTGTTTCATATAATAACTATAAACAATTCAATATGGAACTAGGTAAAATGAAATTAACAGAAGCATTGGTTTATATGAAGCCAATTGCTAAAGCTTATGGTTTGAAATTAAATCGATTAAGCGACTTCAGACTATGCAGAATTATTACTTCACAACTATATAATTCTATCGTATGAGTACAACATTCGCAATTAGATTAGAACACGGAGAGGAACTAGAAGTTGCATTTCGCTCTAATGGTAATATCCAATGGATTGAAGAAGGTGCCTCAGCGTTACCGAGAGAAACCAAAGTAATTGCTCTCGACAATACACCACAAGGAATACTTACGATTGGAGATATATTAGATACAATTGAAGGATGCGAAACGGTTGAAAGACTTCGTAAAGAACATGTAATTGAAGATGATGTTTTGCAACTACACAAAGAAAAACAATTACTATCTAGACTATATGCTTGTCAAGATGATATGGGAGAATTACTAGATAAAGGTAATCAAGACTTTCATTATATCCTGATGGAAATGTTAATCAATCGTTTAGAAAAACATTTGCAAATGAACCAAGACTTATTATGAAGGAATATAAACCAACACCAAATATGCGTACAAACAGTTTAAGTAAGAAGCCTTCAAATAATGTAGTAAAGGTTGTGTACGAGAATTACGAAACAGCATATGATAACGTACATCACACAAATCAATTTGTAAACAAAATCGTCGAGAACAATACCAAATGGAAAGAGATTTGGGTTAACGACTTAAAAGTAAAATGGAACGATGAATGAAACGAGAGAATTAGCTGAGGAAATTAGCTTTAGATTATTAGCTACACGTAATCATGTCGATATGGAATGGTTAGTAGATAAGCTAAATAAATTTAAGAATCAAGGTACTACAAACAAAGATAAATTCTCTTCGTGGGATGGATCTCTTAATGATTGTGGTGACGCAAACGAATATTAATATGTTCTTACAAAGACGAATAATAACAAAACGTAGAAGACCGATCAGGTTATGTTCATTTCACATAATGATAATACACAAACGATGAAAAAACAAAAACAATACACGATTAAGAAGACACTTATAGAAAAGAACGTTCAGGTAATTCTAAACGATGGTCTAGGTGTTGTAGCATATTTTACATTCGATAATGCAGTGCAAATGTGCCAACTACTAAATGCAAATTCAGATAACAATTGTAGATATGAAATTACTAAGAACGATATATAAAGCCATCTCCAAAGAGACTAATTGGTTCATTCGAAACGGACTAGATATTAGTTCAGTTGAAACACTAGCCTATCGTAAAAAAGAATGGGAATGGATGGAAGAGGAAGAGAAAAAGAAACAACAAAAACAAAATGATTTTGGCGGACCTAACGGCCATTTAGGAGTATGAGTAAGAAAGTACTAAATCAATTCTTATTAGATATAGACGAATACGTAATACAAATTATTCACCATAAAGGTAAGGTATTAGAAATATCCGTATTAGACGAAGGTGGAGGTCTAATAGAAAGTTTAGAAATAACAAATGCAGATGAAGAAGAATAAAGCAATATTAATAACATGGGAGATCATTAAGGCTATCTATGCAATCATAGGTATGATAATCATATTTCCGTTTGCAGTAACTACAGCAATGATCTCAATACTATACGAAAATGCGAAAACTTATATACAAACTAAGATTAGAAGATAAGATCACCGATGAGGTCTTTAACTTACTAATGGATCAATATGATAAATCAAAACAAAGATGAGTAAAGAATATAATGTAAAGTATAAAGTAGGCCAAGATGTCTATGTATTAGAAGATAAAAAGATAAGTAAAAATAGGGTAGACAAGATTAGAGTTACCGAACAACAACCTTATAGGAAAATTAATTCAGATGGGACTTTTACTGATATGACAGGTATTGAAATAGATTATCTTATAGAAACAGAAAGAGACTTCATACATCCACATACAAAAAGTACCCAAAGTTTCTACAATTGGTATAGTCAAGAAGATGTCTTTACTAATAAGGCTGAATTGATTGCACAAATTGTATAAACCAAAACAAAGATGAAAAAACTAATAACTAATTTCTTGGATTTTTGCTTTGTATTTCTTATATTTATATTATATAAAGATTAAAAGATTATGGCATTTAAAATGTATTCATCCGGGAATGCATCTTCCTTTTGGTTGGGAGATGATTTCGATAGTAGCTTCAAGACAGACAATGGCGTTGACTATACTAAATTAGCAGCAACACAAAGAGCCATTGGTAATTTCGTTAATATAGTTACAGGTAAACAGATTCCAGTAGAATTTCAGAGTGGCGGCGATAGTTACACAGATGGTAACTCCGTTGTTATTGGAACTAAACTAGAAGGCAAAGACTTTGATCCTGCAGTAGGATTAGCATTGCATGAAGGTTCTCATATTGCATTTACTGATTTTAGTTTGCTTCGTAATTTTACAACAAACGTACGAATGCAAGGTGTAGATCCAGATTTTAATTTGACAGATGAGCATGAGCAAGTTATTAAAAGTTTATTGAATTGGGTAGAAGATCGCCGCATTGACTATATAATATACAAGAATGCCCCAGGTTATCGAATGTATTATGAAGCAATGTACGACAAGTATTTCAATGACAAAGTAATAGACAAAGCATTGAGAGAAGGTCGTAAACGAGAAGAGACAATTGAAGATTATTTCTTTCATATTGTTAATTTTACAAATCCAAATCGAGATTTATCTCAATTAGAATTGCTACAAGACATATGGAATCTAGTTGATTTAGAAAATATATCCAGACTCAAGTCTACACAAGACGCTCTTAAGGTTGCGTGTGACATATACAAATTGTTAAAGCCACAATTAGAAAAGCAAGAACAAGAAAAGAAATTGCAAGACGCAATAGACAAGCAAAAAGACTTTTTAGATGGAAAGCCTTCTGATTGCGAATCTAATGAGTGCGAATCCGGAGAAGAAGCAGATCGAGATGGTGATGAAGAGACCGGAGAAGATGCAGAAGACAATGCTGGTGGCGATGGTGGTAGTCAAATTGAAGAATTATCTCCAAGGCAGCAAAAAATGCTAGACAATGCTATACAGCAACAACAAGACTTTTTAGATGGTAACCAAAAGAAAACTGGTCGATTAACTAAAGCACAGTCATATACAGTCAAAGCAATGCGTGAATCAGGCACCGAAGTTGTGATGGTTGATTTAGGAGCTGATGTTGTTGAGACAATTGTTATAAAGAAATTGACTAAAAACGTAATCGATCATATGCATAATTTGTTTTCTAATTATAATGGAAATGAACATATTCTGAAAGGTATTCGTTTAGGAAAGATCCTGGGCAAGAAATTACAAGTTCGTAACGAAGAGCGCACACTTAAATCTACTAGACTAGAAACTGGTAAGATTGATCGCAGACTGATATCCCAACTAGGGTATAATAATGCTAATGTATTTCACAAGATTGTAACCGATCGATACAAAGATTATTTTATACATATTTCAATTGACGCATCCGGGTCAATGTATTCGAATCATAAATTTGAAAATGCAATAATCTCAGCTGTCGCAATTGCTCAAGCAGCATCAATGACAACTGGTATACGGGTACAAATATCAGTGAGAGGTACTTCTTCTATAGGTAAGTCTAATAATCATACTTATAGATGCACTACCATTATAGCATATGATTCTAAAACAGACAAGATGTCTAAAATTAGAAATTTATTTCAATATCTAACTACATTTGGAATGACTCCAGAAGGCGTAGCATTTAAAAGTATTGAAAAACAAATAATACAAGACTCTAATGGTTGCGAATGTATATTCATAAATTATTCAGATGGATATCCAACACATATAGGCCGGTACGGCTCGACACCAGTAGATTATACAAGACTTGTTATGAAACAATTTAGAGAACAAGGTATAAGTATCTTGTCATATTTTATAACCTCCGGAGGAGTTAATCTAACTAAGTTTAAAGAAATGTATGGAGCTGATGCAGAACACATCGATCCACAAAACATGTTACAAGTATCAAGAACAATCAATAGTAAATTTTTAGAAAAATCAAAATAAATGAATACTCACAGAGAACAAAAGAATGGACGAGTAGTCCAAATGCCAGTTTATATTAGTAATCATATAACTGATGAAATGATAAGACTATTTTTAAAGAGTGGAGAAGCATTAACGGTTAATGCAGGTATTATGTCAGAGCAAGTAGTTTTGCCTTATTTAGAAGACCACTTCGCATCCAAAGGTATTGTTGCTAATGCAGATGGTTATGATCATCTATTTGAAAATGGTATACGCAACGAACACAAAAAGTTAGCTATACGAAAGACATCGGCTGCAGCAAAAAATATAGGCAAGAACAAAGAAGGCAAATGTGATACAATATCGTTTCATCATGCAATAGCAAATGCAATTTATATTATTAAGTCAGATACATTCTTTGATAAAGCCATATTGAATTATGATAAGACAGGCAATTGCTATGACGTTAATTTTTACTCAGATATGAAATTGAAAGGTAAAGGTAAACGCATCGGATGTAATGCTTGGAAGAACACAGAAATGTTGATTAAACATGCAGATAAAGTTGCATTGTAATATTTATATAAAAGTTATAAACAAATAAAAAGAGGAACAAGTTATGCCTAAAAAAATAATTAAATTTGATTCAGATGCCCGAGAACAATTAAAACAAGGCGTCGACACATTAGCAGATGCTGTTAAGACAACCCTAGGACCAAAAGGTCGCAACGTGGTTATTGGAAAGCAATATGGAGTACCCCATGCTACGAAAGACGGGGTGACTGTTGCCAAAGAAATTGAATTGGAAGATGAAGTTGCAAACGTAGGTGCACAAATGGTAAAAGAAGTAGCTTCCAAGACAGCCGACGTAGCAGGTGATGGAACAACCACAGCTACAGTTTTAGCTCAAGCTATTGTTACTGCAGGTATGAAAAGTATTGCAGCGGGGGCAAATCCAATTGACCTTAAACGAGGAATGGATAAGACAGTAGAAAAAGTTGTTAAACATCTTAAAAATCAATCAGTTACAATTGGTACCGATCCAGAAAAGATAAAACAAATTGCTACTATATCAGCAAACAATGACAGCACCATAGGTAGTCTTATATCAGAAGCCATGAAAGTAGTAGGTAAAGACGGTGTGATTACTGTTGAAGAAGCAAAAGGTACTGACACTGAAATGAAAACGGTAGAGGGTATGCAGTTCGATAGAGGATATCTATCTCCATACTTTGTAACTAACACGGAAAAGATGACTACTGAAATGGAGAATCCACTCATTTTATTAGTAGACAAAAAAATATCTTCAATGAAAGAGTTGTTGCCAATTCTAGAACCAGCAGTTCAGTCAGGACGTCCTTTGTTAATTGTAGCAGAAGATTTAGACGGAGATGCATTGTCGACCCTAGTGGTAAACAGAGTACGTGGCTCAATTAAAGTTGCAGCAGTGAAGGCTCCTGGGTTTGGAGATTCTAGAACTGAGCAACTATATGATTTAGCTAAATTGACAGGTGCAACCGTATTCAATGATCAAATGGGAGTTAGTCTAGACGATGAAGATGCTATGTCAATGCTCGGAGAAGCAGAGAAGATAGAAATAGACAAAGACAAGACTACTGTGATTAATGGAGCAGGAGGGCCGACAGATATTGCAGAGCGTGTTACACAAATTAAAACACAGATTGAATCTAGTAGTTCAGATTATGAAAAAGAAAAACTACAAGAGCGATTGGCTAAACTGTCAGGTGGAGTAGCAGTATTATATATTGGTGCACCAACTGAGGTAGAAATGAAGGAGAAAAAGGATAGAGTTGATGATGCTTTAGCAGCAACGAGAGCTGCAGTTGAAGAAGGTATTGTAGCAGGAGGTGGAGTTGCATTGAGAGGTTATTTAAATGCTAACTCAGTCAAAGCTGGAGATAATAAAGATGAGGAGTGGGGCAGAGATATAGTGTTAGAAGCACTTAAAGCACCATTTAATACTATTATGTCTAACGCGGGACTAGATGGCAACGTCATTTGGCAGGGCTTGGGCAAGAAAGATGGCTTCGATGCTAGACTTGGAAAGCCATGCAATATGATTGAATCAGGAATTATTGACCCAACCAAAGTAACCAGAACGGCAATTGAAAATGCAGTGTCAGTTGGATCCATGTTGTTGATGACAGAATGTGTTGTAGTAGATGAAGCAACAGACGAACAACCGGCTATGCCACCAATGATGTAATGAGAAGGCCAGTATATATACATAATGGCGAATCATATATAATACTTGATCAAAAGCCTATACACCATTTTGCAAAGACATTTGAAGATGATCCAGACATGAAATATGTTCATTTGTATATGCAATGGTGTAAGGCAGATCATGTATTGCGAAACCAGACTCATTTCTTGTTTTGTGAGACTATACAAGACGCAGAACTTTTAGAAATTAATTTGGATATTGTTTAATATTTTATTATTATATTTATATTATGAGTGCGGTTAATAAACCTAACAAAAATTTCTTAAATGAAACCATGACACATGTTCCGTATAAAGAATTAGTGTCAGATACTAGAATGTCTTTGTATGATAAATTTATGCGTCCAAAAGACGGTAAAGCACGATCTAAAAAAATTAAAACAACAACCACAGAATCCGTTAAAACATTAGGATTTGACACGTGGTTTAATAAATAAATAAATTATGAATGGATTACAATATGTTGCCATAGTTTTTGGGGTAGTAATACTAGTGATTGGTGTTGCCGCAAAACGTTGGAATGACCGAAACAAAAAATAACACTTCGATGAAAGAAAAAAAGTTACATTGCCATTACAGTGGATTGCCATCTCCAAGTGCATATACTGATGATTACATAGATTACGACGGTATGGGCAATCAAGGACGTTTTCCTAAAACAAAAGAATCTAAAAACAGTATTTATAAATTTAGATACAAAATACTAAAACGTGTTTTGCAGATATTAAGAATAAAAGATAAAACATGATTACAGCACTAGTTATATGTTGGACATTTGCATCTTTTATGCTAGTGGGTTGGGCTATTAAGTATGAAAGAAATCGAAAAAAAGAAAACAAAAAAAAGAAAGATAACAGAAAACTTTTAAAGGATTAGGTTGGTTCTTAACATAATATTTCTTATATTAATAGTATAAAAATTAAAAGAATATGTTAAAATTAAATCTATACGACAAAAGGTCATCCGATATAGACTATACAATATCTAAGTTTCCAGACGGTCAGCAATCAATAGAAATTTCCTTAGGAAGATTGATTGACGACACAAATTTAGCCGTTGAAATTGTTAGTCCTATGCAATCATTTAAAGACGTGGAACTAATCATATTGGCCAATCAGGCAATACGACAAACATGTTTAGGTAGAGTTGAATTATATGTTCCTTATTTCTTAGGAGCAAGAAGCGATCGAAAATTTCTTCCCGGCACTTCCAATTATCTTAAAACGGTAATCTGTCCTATAATTAATTCACAGAAATTTGACAAAGTAAAAGTATTGGATCCACATTCAGATGTATTAGAAGCGTGTCTAGATAATTTTGTCAAGACATCAACTGGTAGTTTTGTCGCATCCGTATTTGAAGCTGAGTATTTTGACGACAACGTTGTGCTGGTATCGCCTGATGCTGGTGCTTTGAAAAAAGTGTTTAAGATACAGAAAGAATATGGAGTGCAACACTTGATTATTGGTCACAAGAATAGAGACCCATTCACCGGAGAGATTACGCATACATCAATAAGTGGTAGCACTGGCGATGAAAGTAAACCGCAGACACATATTATATTTGATGACATTTGTGATGGCGGTAGAACGTTTATCGAACTAGCAAAGGTGCTAAGACGCAACACGGCATACCATGATCGTATTGTGTTAGCAGTGACTCATGGATTGTTTACCAAAGGAGTCGATGTTGTGTTAGAACATGTAGATGCTATATACACAACTAATAGTTGCCAAGAATCTATCAACAAGATAGAGTCAGAAAATTGGAGCAATATTAATATTGTTGATGTACTATAAACCAAAAAAAGATGATTAAAATATTAAGCATAATAGCATTAACATTTTATGGAATAGCGATGTTCTGTTTTTCAATGGCAGGGTATTACACTATTAAAGATTTAATAAAACAAAACAAAGATGAATCTAAGTAAATGGCTTAAACACTTATCATTTTGGCATAATAAGTCAGATGATGAATGTATTGAAATGGCAACAAACGAATATGGCGTCAATGCAGAAGAGGCTCTTAAAAATATGTTGGAAAGAGACTTTTGTACAAGCATTAATAATAATGTTACAGAAGAACTATTAAACCAAAACAGAGATGAGTAAGAATATAGTTGACGAGGTGGGTGATTTCTTATTAGAAGAACTAAGAAAACTTCGTAATTGTACTCATGGATGGAAAGAATGTGGTTGGCCACATATGGATGTTAGAATATTAAAGTGTGAGATATGTGGCAAAACCAAAAAAGAGAATACTAGAATTAGAAAACCAAAACAAAGATGAGTAAAGAATTAACTGAAAAAGAAAGGGCTATTGTATTCTATAGTAGAAACTTTGATTATAGAATGAATAAATGGACACCAGAGGAACAACACGATAAAGCTGGTATTCCTAGATTAAGAAGTGAACTAACTGATAATGATAAAACCTTTTTAGAATTAAAACAAAAAGAAGATGATTGGTGTTATTATTCGGGTATGCCTTCACCTAGTGCTTACAGTAATGATAAACCTGAAAATGTGGATTAGAAAAAAAATGGCGGCTAAACAAAAATCCCCCCTACCCCCCTTTTTTTATTTTTGTTAATTTATGAGAGGAAAAGAAGAATTAATTAAGTGGTATCAAACTAGATACCTAAACCCCAATTGTTATAGTCTTAAGGATGACCCCAAGATAATGAGAACGTCTGGTATTGATTTTATTTTAGAAAGGCCTAGAAATCGTAAACCAATGGAACCTAAAAGAGTAATGAATAAAGTGCGTATATGGGATGGAACTCCGACTCAAAAGTTTTTTTAGTAAGAAAAAAGGGGAAAGTTAAAAAATTTTTTGGCAGTAATTTTTTCTAAAAAAAGGTTTTGATTAGCCTAGTAAGTCTGTACGACCATTTATATATGTAATAAACTCTTTATTACCACCACCAAAGGTATCAATGTACTCATCGTATAATATGGTTGTTCTATATAAAACCGCTCTTCTTATAATATAACCTTTATTAAAAAAGGTGTCACAGTGGTCTTTATCTACTTCACCATCTCCTTTTTCCCAATCAATACCCATGTTTATTATTGCTTGTTGTACCTCACACGCTTCATCATCATCCAAACCACTTATATCGATATAATACTCACCATTATAAAAATTGTATTGTGGTATTTCATTAACCCAACTAAAATCATCGAAATCATTTTTAGACTCGTTGATATTGGTTAGTTTTGGTTGTAAAACATATACACCTCTGTTAAATTTTCCAGCAACTTTAGAACTAAATTCTATTTCACAATCTTTAACGTAGAAACCTTCTTTATTATGTCGGTGTGTACAAACCTTAACTTCAGCTGAATCAATCCCATCCTCTAACCAATATATTTTAGGCATTCCTTGAAAAGTAACCCATTTACTTTTTTCAAGGGGACTATACCAATAAAATGGTTTGTTGTATAAAATATCAATAGTTTCTTCGTCTACCTTAGAATCAATATCCCTAATCCATTGAAGGTCATCGGATTCTTTAATAGATTTAATACAACCTTTATAACGACCATAAAGAAGGTCCTCCTCGAAATACTTTTTATTAAGGGTAACAGATTTTCCTTTTGAGTTTACAACTTCTATAATAGTCATTGATGGTTTTTCTCTAATAGATTTAATAATCCATTTTTCCCCTCCTATTCCTCCTGACATTTCGTCCACAAAACAAGTACCTATTTTTATTTCGGGAATAGGGTTAATATCCTTAATCCATTGAAGTTCATTGGATTCCATTAATTTATTATGGTGGTCTTCTATTTTCATCTTGCCGTCTGAAGTGTAAAACCTTGTATCACCTTCACCGTCATATTCTAAATGTTCCCAGTATTTTTTTTGTAAGGGTATAAAATGAGAATTGTTTATTTTTTTTCTAAGTCTTGTTATTTTGATTTTAAAATCATTAACCTCTATTGTTTTTTTGGCATCACAATCCGCTAGTTTCCCTGAAAGTGTTAAAACATCACCTAACTTAAGTGTTGCTTTTTCGAAAGCGTCATTCAAAGAAGGTTTAATGTCTTTAATCCAATCCAAGTCGTTGGACTCTTTTATATCTTTACCAGTAATTTCTTTTAACCTGTTATTAACTAATACTTTATATCTTTCCCATATATCATCAGAGTCTACATCTTTACCATACTTCTTTTTTATTGAGGGGTCAAAATAATACTTTTTTGAATGAATATTTGATGTCATAAATGGGAACTTCACTTTATCTTTAGTAATCACAGTTTGGTTAAATAACTCTTCGGCAATATCTTTATTAGACTTAATATCTTTAACCCATTGAAATTCGTTATTAACTTCCTCCCTTATAATTTTTTTCAGATTCATACTAATAAATATATTACTAAAACTAACTATTTAAAATGATTAAGATATTTATAATAAAAACACAACCATGACTAGATTTAACTCACCGGGGGTTTATACATCTGAAAAAGACTTAGATTTAAAAAAGACAGGTAATCAAATATCTGAAGCTGTTGAGAGTAATAATTTTGGTGGTGTAACAAATCCAACAAAAAAACCTATTTTTTGGGTACTTCGTTGTGGTTTTTGGGATGATGAGGGAACTTGGTTAAGTTACGCTAGATGGCAAGACGATTTAGTTTGGCCTTGTGAATAATAAGATTATAATAATTATAAGTGAATGTCAATAGGTAACATTAACAATAATGAAAGTGGTGTTTCGGTTAGGAGTAAACTAAACCAACTCATAAATGAAGTTAATACCCTAGCCTCCCAAATTAACTATGGTGGGACTACGGGGGCAACTTTAGAGAATAATATTATCTCTTTCGATACAACATTACAACAAGATGCTTATAACGTTGATATAAGTGGGGCAGGACCATTTTCAAATATTTCAGACTTTGGTTTTACAGTAGTAACACCATCGGCTACAACAGCAACAACAATAAGCACAAACATAACACTAACCTATCCTAGTGGAACAACGGTAACCTATCCCAGCCCTTTAATTATTGGTGATGATGGTGGTATTGTAGTACCTGATGGGGTAACTTTAATAATAACAAGTGGAACAACTTAAATAATAATAAAATAAAAAAATAAATTATGTCTTATATTAACGTAAATAATATTTATTCATTAACAAACCCATATAACAGTATAAACCCTGGTGTTATCAGAATACCTTTTTCCCCAATACAACAAGGTTTAAATTGTTTCGCTTTGGGTAGGGGCTCTCACGCTGAAGGTCATCAAACTGAGGCATATGGTTTAAGTTCTCATGCGGAAGGTTGGAAAACTGATGCTTTTGGTGACTATTCACACTCTGAGGGTATTGAGACCGAGGCTTTAGCCTATGGTTCTCACGCTGAGGGTTATAGAACCGAGGTTGTAAGTGGTGCTACTGGTATTGGTTGGTATTCTCATGCTGAGGGTGGATTTACTAAAGCTTTTGGAACTTTTTCACACTCAGAAGGTTCAGGTACTGAAGCTATCGCTAACAATTCTCACGCTGAGGGTTCGTCAACAACAGCTAGTGGTATTGCATCACACTCTGAAGGTGAGAACACAATCGCGAGTGGTCGTTATTCACATTCTGAGGGTATTAATACTGTGGCGTCAGGAGAGACCTCACACGCTGAGGGTAATTTCTCCAAAGCTATTGGGTATGGTTCTCATGCTGAGGGTTATAGGACAACGGCGAATGGTGATTATTCTCATTCTCAGGGGTATTGGACTACTACAGACGCTAACTACCAAACCGTAGTGGGTAAATATAATTCTCCGAGTAATACTCAAGGGGCTTTTATTGTTGGTAATGGTATCGCTAATAACGTACTAACCAATTTATTGGTTGCTGCTGGTAACGAAGTAGAGGTATTTGGTAATATAAAAACTGAAACTATACAAGTAACAGATGGAGCAACAGCTGGATATGTATTAACTTCTGACGCTTCAGGTAATGGTACTTGGCAATCAGTCGCTGGACTAACAGACACGTTTGTAACAGGAGCTTCCTTAGCTGGTACTGATTTAGAAATAAATAGAAATAATGGTGAACCACAGATAGTTGTTGATTTATCACCACTAAGTGGTGTTGATATCTTTACAACAGGTGCCACATACAATAATGGAACATCAACTGCCACATTTAATAGAAATGATGGTAATTCATATACTTTAGATTTGTCCACTATGGATGTTAATGACACATTTGTTACAGGTTCCACTTTAAATGGTACAACATTAGAAATTAATAGAAACCAGGGAGAACCACAAATTAGTGTAGATTTAAGTTCATTAAGTGTAGATAAGTTCGTTACAGGTTCCACCTTAAACGGTACAACATTAGAAATTAATAGAAATCAAGGAGAACCACAAATTAGTGTAGATTTAAGTCCATTGGCAGACGACACTATTGTAACAGGTTTTACTTATTCAAATAATAACTTAACAATTAGTCAAAATGGTCAATCTGATTTAACAACTAACATAAGTGTTATGACAGGGGTAACTGTTAATGGTGT
>WLWG01000620.1_pt1 | contig 35850 bp, 47 predicted proteins | sample 6712871 | NCBI WGS metagenome assembly WLWG01 (sample SAMN12718693, study PRJNA515312) | sponge metagenome | isolation source: marine sponge | host: Mycale hentscheli | place: New Zealand: South Island, Marlborough, Capsize Point | collected 2003-05-01
GGGCACCGTCGATACCATCGCCTCAATGTTGACCTCCTTCAGCCAGACCAGGATGCCGGGCGGGAACAGCCTGCTCGACGAGACCCTGTTCCTGTGGGCCGCCGCCCTCGGCAGCGCCTTCGCCCTGCCCGCCGCCGGCGGCATGGCGCTGGCCGGCTGGGGGGCGGGGCTGTGGCTGCGGGCCCGCGGGACCGGGCGGGTCGAGGAGGCGCGGGAGGTCCTGCTGTGGACCGCCGCCGACGCCCTCGGCCGGGGCGCGGGCGACCCGCTGGGGGCGAGGACGACCCGGCTGTGGACGACCGGCACGGAGGCGGGGGACGCGGCGCCCGGCGGCGGCCGGCGGCGCTGACCGCACGGAGCAGATCGAGTCGGACGCCCTGCTCGCTCGGCAGCTAGCGATGCAGCCGGACGGCGCCGACGACGCCGCAAAAGAGGCGGCACAAAAAGACGAGAAGCCTGACGAGAAGCCCAACGAAAAGCCGGCGAAGGACGACGAGAATCCGGCAAAAGAAGCGGCAAAAGAAGCAGAACAACAAATGATGATGCAACAAGATCCAAATATGCAGAAGCAAATGACAGATCAAATTGCATCAAGGGCAGCCGAAATTGCAGCCGAAGTGCAAGAGCAATATGCACAAGCACTTACACCTCCGCCACAAGAAGACCCTCTTGTTAGTTTAAGAAAGCAAGAACTGGCTCTTCGTGGTTCTGAAATACAACAAAAAGCCGAACAATTTCAGAAAAAATCAGAAATGGAGATGCAAAAAGAGTCAAACGACACAATGATCGACACTCAACGTCTTCAGCAACAGGAAGAAATTGCTCAAGACAGAATACAAACTCAACGAGATATAGCAGCTATGAATGCTATGGGAAGGAATAAAAATGGTTAGTTCAGTTCGTGCAGGAATGATTGCACAAGAAAAAGAAAAGAAGAGACAAACAAGACTTGCTGAACAAGGTATAGTAACTTCACCAGAAGTTGTTATGGAAGCAGTAATAAAACAAAATCCTTTGGAAGTATTAGAGGTTATAGCAGATGTCATACCAAAAGCGGAACAAAGTACAAAAGAAAATAAACCAAAGAAAAAAAACAAAGCCAAAAAACAAAGCAAGAATAATAACAAAGTTCTCAAAGATAGCTAGACCGCAAAGATTTGAAGGCGTTTTTTAATGGAGACCTATTATAGATCCAGTAACCATATCATTAGCTGTTGGTGTTGCAAGTAAAGCCTTCGATGCAATTAAAAAAGGATTTTCAGTAGGTCGAGATATAGAGCAGATGTCAGGAGACATTGGTCGCTGGATGGGAGCTGTATCAGATGTTGATAACGCAGAAAAACAAGCTAAAAATCCTCCCCTGTTTGGTAAGCTGTTTAAAGCTGGTTCTATCGAAGAGGCGGCAATGGCTGCATACGCTGCAAAAAAGAAACTTGAGGAACAAAGATACGAACTCAAGGTTTTTCTAAACATGACACACGGTCCACAAGCCTACGATGAGTTACTGGCTATGGAAGGTCAGATAAGGAAAGACAGACAAAAACAAGTGTATGCACGACAAAAGCTAAGACAACAATTTGGAGATGGCATAGCTATTTTTATACTCATATGTACAGTCTTGGGCTTTATAGGCTTATTAGGCTCACTGTGGTTTAATAAATGAGTGTATATACAAGTGGTGATTATCGTCTAGAGCTGGACAAAAAAGGAAGGTTGTATTATAAAGAGATGTTAGCCTTTTTTGGGGATACACATTTAGCAATATCAATGTTTATAAGAAATAGCACTGATATCGATATAAATTTAAAATTAAAAAAGAGGATAAATATAGGAGTATGAAATGTTTAAAGAAAAATTATTACAATTTAGTGTTATTAAGTATATCTGTAATGTTGCTAAGTTCATGTGGCATGGGTGTTGCAAAAACTGCATTGACTGTACCTGCAAGTAAACACTGTCACTTGGAGCATTTATAATGTTAACGGCACTTATAGGACCAGTCAGTAATCTTCTTGGAAAGTTTATAGAAGATAAAGACATGAAGAATAAGCTAGCTCACGAAGTAGCTACAATGGCAGAGAGCCATGCTCAAGAGCTAGCCAAAGGTCAATTAGAAATAAACAAGGCAGAAGCAAAACATAAGAGTATATTTGTAGCTGGTTGGAGACCCTTTATAGGTTGGACATGTGGCATAGCCTTGTGTTGGCACTTTGTGCTCGCACCTGTCACTATATTCATATGTGCATACTTAGATGTGATCATACCAGAACTACCTACATTTGACATGGGATCTCTCATGACTGTACTTATGGGTATGCTTGGTCTTGGTGGTTTAAGAACATATGAAAAACAAAAGGGATTAACAAAATGACAAATATCATCGAAACAAACTTTGGGACATTAATAAATCCTTCAAGGATCGCTAAAGGCAGTGCCTCTAGTATCGTGAAGAAAGGTGCTTTTTATATATTTTCTCTCAAGGTAGGTCACGATGATATTCGAGAGTACTCCTTTACCGATAGAGGTAGAGCAGAAAAAATGAGAGAGATATTAATAAGCCATTTAGAACACAGCATTTTAAAGAGGGCAATAGCTAAATGAGATGTGAGACTTGTGCACTGTATGAGTGCGTAGTAGAAGAATGTAATTGTAAATGTCATGGGGAGAATAGTAATGAAAAAGAAAGTACCATTAAAGAAGAAGTCAACAGTTAATGCCTCTGGTAATTATACTAAACCTTCTCTAAGAGCCAGCATATATAAAAGAATACTTGCTGGAAATAAAGGAGGAAAGCCTGGACAGAACTCTGCAAGAAAGATGCAGATGGTGGCTAAGGAGTATAAAGCTAAGGGAGGAGGTTATACATCGTAATGGCAAAGACTAAAGAACAAAAGAGTTTAACCAAGTGGACTAATCAAAAATGGAGAACTAAAAGTGGAAAGAATTCTATCCAAGGTAAGAACGCTACTGGCGAGCGTTATATGCCAGCTTCAGCTGTTAAGTCTCTCACGAGAGCTGAACACGCTTCAACCACTAGGGCAAAAAGATCGGCTATTAAAAAAGGTAAACAGTTTGCAGCAAACACTCCTGCAGCTAAAAAGAAGATAACTAAAGCGAGGAAAGCATGAGTAAACTAATAGAGATATTAAGACGACATGAAGGTGTAAAGAACACTCTATACAAATGCACCTCAGATAAATGGACAATAGGTGTGGGTAGAAACCTAGAAGATGTAGGGTTGTCTGAAGAAGAGATTGATATGCTATTACTCAATGATATAGTGAGAACAAAAGAGCTTATGAATGACTACATACCTTGGCATAGTGATTTAGATGAAGTAAGACAGGAAGCTCTTATTAACTTTGTATTTAATGTAGGCATAGGAACTACAATGAAGTTTAAAAATGCTATGGCGGCATTAGAAGCACATGACTATGATACTGCTGCTGCTGAAATGTTAGACTCAAATTGGGCTAAACAAGTAGGTAATAGAGCCATAGAAGTTACTGAAATGATAAAGACTGGAGAGTATCAGGATTAGCATAAAAAACACCCTTTAAGGGGTAGTCCGTCATTAACAATAGAGGTAAGAATATGCTAAGAAATAGAAACTATGAAGGTCCAACTATGACCATCGCTCAAGAAATAGATGAAATGAAATACAGACAGAAGGGAGAGACCTTTAATGATAAGATAAGTAGGATAGCAAGAACATTATCAGATGGCGATGAACATAGATTCGTACTAGAAGAGATATTAGGAGAGATGAGATTCTTACCTGCTGGTCGAGTACAATCGGCTATAGGTTCTGATCGTATTACAACTGCTTATAATTGCTTTGTATCAGGTGATATTGAAGATAGCATGGAATGTATTATGAAAAGAGCAAGTGAAGCTGCCGAGACCATGAGAAAGGGAGGAGGCATTGGATACGATTTTAGCAAGCTCAGACCAAGAGGAGATCATATAAAATCTCTTGATAGTAAGTCTAGTGGACCAATATCATTCATGCAAGTCTTTGATGCTGTTTGTCAAACAATAGCTAGCTCTGGTCATAGACGAGGAGCACAAATGGGTGTTCTTAGAATTGATCATCCTGATATACTTGACTTTGTACGAGCTAAACGTAATAATGATAAGCTTACAGGGTTTAATATATCAGTTGGGATTACAGATGCATTCATGGAAGCTCTGGACAGTGGGTCTGACTATGACCTTTACTTTAATGGTGAGCATCGTGGTACTCTTTCAGCCCAAATAGTATGGGATGAAATAATGTCGTCAACTTGGGATTGGGCAGAGCCAGGAGTTCTCTTTATTGATCGTATTAAAGAGATGAATAACCTATGGTACTGTGAAGATATCTATGCAACTAATCCTTGTGGTGAACAACCATTACCAGCTTATGGTGCTTGTTTATTAGGTTCATTTAACTTGACTAAATATCTTGAAAAAGAGTCTAATGGCTATACTTTTAACTTTATTCAGTTTAAAAAAGATATAAAGCCAGTTGTACAAGCTATGGATAATGTCGTTGATAGAACTATCTATCCACTTAAAGCACAAGAAGATGAGGCTAAAAATAAAAGACGTATGGGGTTAGGTGTTACAGGCATGGCAAATGCTGGTGAAATGCTTGGATATCCATATGCATCAAAAGAATTCATGACATGGGCAGAGAAAATCTTTGCATGCCTAAGAGATAACTGCTATAAAGCTTCTGCTGAACTAGCAAAAGATAAAGGTGCTTTTCCTCTATTTAGAAGAGAATACCTTAAAAGTAATTATATTAGGTCATTGCCTGCTTCAGTTCAAAGTCTTATAAGAGAACATGGAATACGCAATAGCCACCTTACATCGATAGCACCTACTGGTACTATTAGTATAATAAGTGATAATGTTAGTGGAGGAATTGAACCTGTCTTTAGTCATAAATATGATAGAACAATACAGACATTTGATGGACCGATTGTTGAGACCGTAAAAGATTATGCGTACTCACATGGAGTCGAGGGTCGCACTGCAGATAATATTAGTGTTAATGATCACCTAGAAGTGTTATTATTAGCCCAACATTATATTGACAGTGCTTGTTCAAAAACCTGTAATGTAAGTGGTGATGTCGATTATGATTCATTCAAACAAGTATATGTTAACGCATGGAAAGGTGGGGCGAAAGGGTGTACTACGTTCCGTATTGATGGAAAACGATTCGGAATCTTCAACGAAACCGTGGAAGAAAAAGAGAAGGTATCTGGCGAAGTTGAGGAAGTGGCTCAAGAAGAAGACAAGGTTGAAGCTTGCTTTATCGACCCAACAACTGGCATTAGAGAATGCTCGTAGACAAGAATTAAAGGAGAAGTAAATGACAAAGGATATTGATAATATAATTAATGTTACTGATGTAGCATCTAAAGGTGTTGTGTTTGATACTCCTCCTGTAGCTCTTGCTCCTAATATTATGACAAATGTTCGTAATGTTAGATTTAAATCTGGTGCAATAAGAAAAATGGAAGGTGAGTTATTATTAACTGATCTAGAATTAGATGATGATGTACCTACAGGTTACAAACTAGGAGATGTTCAATATTTTGCTGTCTGGGAAGAACCTAGTATTTCTCCTACTCAATGCTACTATATTACTGTTCGTGATTTTTTAGATAAGAATAATAATGATGTAATTAAAGGTCAAAAAGTATTTATTCAAAATGCAATCAAAAGCACTGATGTAGGTTATCTTAGAAGAGATATAACTCCGCCTATAGGTACTGAATTAGATACAACTACTGGATTAACTGCAACACAAGCAGTTGTAGGTTCAACTACAATAACTGTTTCTGCTAATACAGGTATACAAGTAGGTTATTATGTAGAAGCAGTAGGGATTCCTGTAGGTACTAGAGTAACAGAAATAAACGGAACAGATATAACAATAGATAAAGGCACAGATGAAGTGCTTAGTTCAACTGCTATAGCCTTTAAATTATATTCTGGTTTTTCAGTATCATATGATAAGTGGGGTCACACTTTATTTGGAGGTGGATTTGCATTTGTATTAAATAACGGTGTAGATAGACCTTATCATATTAAACTAAATCCAGAAGATTCTGCAATAACAGACATTGAGCTATTAAGACTTCCTGGATGGGATGATTATTTTGGTCAAGAAGAAACAATTACAGATGTTTGGTCAGCAGATTCTGCATTAGTACCAGTTTTTGCAATAGGTCAAGAAGTAGATTTTGAATCAAATTCTCTTTTAGTAAAAAAAATAACAGGTGGAGTAACAACAGTATTAGAGCCAGAAGCAGGAACACCTGCAGGTAGTAATCCTCCTCCTTCAGGATCTACTCCACCAACACAAAGTAATGACTATCGTATACCTAGTAATTTTGTTCCAGGAGCATATCCAGGAGATTCTAATTTAATTACAATTACTTCTGGTGGTTATCAAATATATTATAATGAAGATACTGGCATTACAGTACTCCATATAGGTGGCTTAGTTGAGGATGATGAAATTGAAATTCAAGTAAGGACTAGGAATCCTGTAAGAGTTTCTTGCGGCATTATTGAAGCCTTCGGTAATTTATTAGTTGCAGGTAATCTTAAAACTACAGACTCATTAAACCCATCTATAACATTAAAAAGAGATCCTGGTGTTATAAGTATTTCTGATGTAGCCCTTACAGGCGGCTTTCCAACAAACTGGAATCCATTTGCAAGTAGTGTTAGCACTGCAGAAAGATATACTCTTTCAGAAACTAGTGCTATTAAAGATATGAAAACATTACAAAGTAATTTTTATATTTATAGTACAGAAGGAATTCATCAAATAAGATTAACTGGAAATACAAATACCCCAGTTTCTTTCTCATCTGTAACAGAAACATATGGAGCTATGACAAATAAAGCTGTAGCCGAATATGACGGTAGACATTTTGTTGTCGGTAAAAACGACATTTATTCTTTTACAGGAAATCCAGCAGATATCAAATCTTTATGTGATAGTAGAACTCGAACTTATTTTTATAATAACCTTAATCCATCATATCTTGATAATCTATTTGTTTTAGAAAATCATAGACTAAATGAAATATGGATTAATTATCCTACTATTCAGTCTACTAATGGTAATTGTGATGAAGCTCTTATTTATAATTATAGAGATAATACTTGGACAATAAGAGATCTTGATGAAGTTAAGGCAGGTGATATTGGACCTATCGTAGGTGGAGGTATACCTGAAGCTACATTAGCTTTAACAGGAAACAGCGGAAATGCTGGTTATACAAATATAGGTAATGCTCAGGTGCAAACTACTGTATTTGCTACCGATCCAGCACCAACTACTTTATCTCAAAGATGGTGGACATTAAAAGCACATGACGATATAAAAGTTAGATATGATTTTCTTATTGGTCCTAATTTTACTCCAGATACAAGATCAGCAAGACAAGTAATACACTTTTCTTGGTTTCCTGGAGATGCATCAACTGGTGGAAGTGGATATCCTTATAGTTCTTCAGGAACTGATGTAAATGGAAATGTTAAATCACTCACTTGGGTTATTTACACTACTGATGCAACTATTGGAGTAACTTTAACACCTGGATTAACAACACTTGCAGATATATTAGACGATATTGTAGATAAAATGAATAATCAAACTCCAACAGTTTTTAGTCCTTATCCAGCATTTAAAACTAAATATTTTGCTTATAGAGAGCTTCATGGTATACGCATAGTTGCAGAATCTACAGGACCAAGGGCTGTTTTTCCTATAACTTCTTCAGGCTCAGCTACTGTACCAGCTAATGGTGTGTTTTATTACTCGCAAGGAACTAATTCAACAACAGGAACTTACAGAGATGATCAGCCTGAATTTAGTAGATATTCTCCAAGTCTTTTAACTGGAGCTTACTTTCCAGTTCCTAATACAATTAATCAAGATATTGCAGGAACTACTGTTTCTGGAAAACCAGAAATAACTGGAAGCCTAACACTTAAAGGAGTCGGATTGAATTCAGATGCTGTTTATCCATTATATTTTGATGGATATATTTCCTACCTAACACTGACCAGCAAAATTTCATATTTTATTAATATTAGATATCCTGACAGAGGATATTCAGTACCAGGAGGTAGTGTATGGAATCCACCTCCTTCATTCACTGGAAAATATATATTTGCAGATGATAGCGGTACTATTTCAGGTAATACCGCTCCTGTATTTACTGTAGACAACACTACCGTACTACCTCCTGCAAAAGTGTTATGTCAATTTGTCAGAAACGGTAGAGCAGCAGGAACTGCAGATACAATTACTTTTAATTTTCCTTTAGGAGAGAGTTTTACTACAACCTTATCTACTGGTACATATATTCCTGACAGTACTAGTACAACTGAAAGCACTGAAGAAGTAACAAGTAATGTTATTATGGCTAAAATAAGAGATGACTATAATGCTTCTTTTGGCGGTCCTGGTCAACCAATAAAATATTTTATACCAACAACTAGTCAAGCAATTTTTGCAATGGATTGGGCAAGACCACCCTCAGCTGCTGGACGAAATGTAGACCCTATAACTTGGTCAGTAACTCCTGGAACTGCTAGAGCTGGTTATACTTATCCGATTTTGTCAGGTAATATTGATGCAAATGGAACTAGTTATCCTGCTACTTTATTTGGTGATTCTGTTGCAAATCTTATAACAACGAATATAGGAGCTCCTCCAGCTTATTCAACACTTACTCGTGCTACTTTAAAAATAATAAATAATGGAGTTAGCACAACTGTTTTAGATAAACGTTATGGTGAAGGTCCAGGAAGGTTAGTTTTAGAACCGCTAAGTGGTATAGATGGAGCAGGTGAAAGTAGATATGGAGATACAGACCCAAATACTATCACTAATGATGCTCAGTATTTAGCTTTATATTATGATGCAAGTACTACTGATAATGACCCTAACGGAGTTGCAGTATCTTCTGAAAATATACTATTAGATGTTGTAACAGCATTAGCACCTTATACAGATAATCTTAGTGTTGTCCCAAATGATTCTGTAAATCCAACTTCGGTTGTTATTAAACCATTACAATATAGTTCAACTAGTAATTATGTTGAATCTTTTGTAGTGAGCACTGGGTCAGAAGCCCAAACAGCACCAGTTGGAAGTACATTCCATAGTGCTAATAGAGACGGTACAACAATCGCAGGGACAGATTCAACTCTTGCCTCAACTAGCACTGTTAATACTACATTATCAAATACAAGACCTTGGAGTCTTAGTGAGGTGAATGATCTAAAGAAATTTCCTTTATTTGTTCAAAGTGATGGAGCAAGCAATAGATTAAGAGCTGCTGATCTTGGATTTGATTTTGCAGGAACTAAGTATGTCTCTTTCTTTGAGAGAGATCAGTTGTCTATTACTACAACATTCAACACTGAGACTATAAATAGTATGGTTTTATGGGCAGATGGAGCTACTAGAGAAGATGTTACAAATAATCTTTTAAGGGCAACTCTGCATATAAGAACAAGAGGTACTAATGCTTCAGGGACAGAATCATTGTTAACAAATACTGATCCTAATGATGCTAAGCTTATAACTAATAGCTTTGTTGTTGCTACTGATTATAAAGTAGATGCTAGAGTTCAAGGTCGATTTATCAATTATCGTATTGATGATGCGGCATTAGACTATAGCCCAGCAAATGACAGAGAATGGCATATATCAGGATTACAGTTAGAGATACTAAAAGGAGGTACTAGATAATGGCTTTATTAGAACCTCCAGTAACTGATAATAGTAATCTTAATTTTTCTTTATCTAATTTAACTAGTCAAGTTAATAATCAAGAAGATAAAATAAGAGAAATACTAACTGCTATCCAAAATGCAAGTGATCTTGCAGATTTAAAGAAAAGGTTAAAGGATACATGATAAAAATTATAGAGGATAACGATGTCTTGGAGGCTATCAATCTTATGAATGCCTCCGTAGACATGGATAAATACAGAGATAAGAAAAGAAACGAAGCTGCTTGGATTAATTACTTTTTAGATTTAGTTCATAAACAAAAAGAGAGTCCACATTATTTAGTTATCGGTGATTATGTCGATAATAAACTTAGAGGCTTCCTTTCAGCGGCTAGTTATGTAGATACATATAATCTTGAATATATAATGGATGTTAGAGATTGTATAGTTGATCATAATTATAATAATGCTTTTACAGTATATCGACTATTTGATTATATGATAGAGCATATAAAAAAGAATGGTGGTAATTCTTGGAGAGCAGATTCGATTAGACCAGAGGAAGAAGGACAAGCATATGCTAAGTTTTTAGCTAAAAGATATAATACGAAAACACATGTCTCGGTCAGAGGTGTGATACAGGAGAATAAGAATGAATAATTATGAACCGAATCTAGGTGTTTATGACATGAGACAAGATATTACAGGTCTTCCTAAAGCTCTTGCTAATAAAATAAATAGCAATGTATGTTGTGGAGGAGGCGGTGGAGGTGGTCAAACTCAAACTCAAGGAGTTGATCCAGAGTTCAGACCCTATATCGTTGATATGTTAAAAAATCTAACCACTGATATAAACACAAAGCTATCTGGAGATGAAGATATTGTTGCTGGATTTGATCCTGCTCAAGAGGAGTCTCTAGGTTATGCAAAACAGACTGCAAGAGATCAGATAAAAGGTCGTGGCATTTATGATATGCGTAGAGCTAATCGAGATGCTTTAATGGATTTACAAAAATCCTCTGAGCTTCAAGGAGCAATGTCTGGTAATCTAGGTTCTGCAAGAATGCAGAGAGCCACTGCCGCAGGATTAGGTGATTTGGCTATGAAACAACAATTACAAAGACAACAGGATGTTGCCCAAGGAGCTGAAAGGCTGGGATCAGCAGGTACTGCATATCAAAAACAAGCACAAAATATTTTAGATGCTAAAGGTAACCTCATTAAGGGTGGACTTCAAGCAGTGACAGGTGCTGGTGGAAGAACAACTACGACAACTGGTGGAGGTAAGTAATGGAACTTGCAATAGATGACCCAATAAAAAGAGCTCAACAATACGCAGTAAATCAAAATCAATTTCAAGCACCTCAAGCTCCTCTATCTCAAGACCCAGGAGTAGGTACTCAAATGGCAAATATGGCTAAGAATAGAGCTATGCAAGGTGCATTAAATACTGGGCAAAAAGAATTAATGGGAGCTATCGCAGGACCGAGTGCTGGTGCAACTAATGCAGCGGCTCTTGCGGCTAATCCAGCTACAATGGGTATGGGTGGTGCAGAAGTAGCTCTTGCAGGTCAAACACTAGCTCCCTCAGTAGCTGGAGCAGGCGGTATGGCGGCACTAGGAACAGCTATACCTTATGTCGGTGCTGGTTTATTAGCTGGTAAAGCACTTGGGTTGTTTAATGAAGGTGGAATGGTTGGACCGTTGTCTGCTCAATATCATGCTGAAGGAACAATGAATACTCCTAAAATGAAAGGTCTTCGTGATCATTTAAGCTACATGGAATATATAAAATCACTAGATCCTGATCTTATTGTTCCAGGAGAAGAAGCTTATTATGAAATGGATCTTATACGAAGAGGAGATGAAGACTTATTAAAGTTTAAATCAGAAGGTGGACCAATTAATCCAGAATACAAAGCAAATGAAATGTTAAAAGACCAAAAAATGTTACAAAAAATAATAAATATAAAACAGTCTGACTTAGACCCTTCTAAGATTGGTTCAGCAAGAGGCGGCATGACAACAGAACAAGCAATGGCATTGATGAACAATCAACCAGACCCTGATGAATTATATAATGAGATAGTCGCTGAAAGTATGATTGGAAAAACCCAACAAGGTCAAGCTATACCTTCTACTCCAAAGGCTATGCCTACAATTAATCAAATGCCACAATATCAAACTATGCAACCTATTCAAAAGGTCATGCCTTTAGTCGGTCCATTATCAGTAGACTCTCTGGGTGCTGATACAACATACAGTGATGAGATGTATAAACCAATAAATACATAGGAGATTGTTATGGTTAATAATCAAAAAGGAGCGGTTATTCCGTATCAACCTACCTATTCTATACAGTATAAATACGGTAATCGTTATGGACCACAGAGCTTTTCAAGTCCAACAACTTCATTAGGTACTGCTGGTCAAGCAGGTGGACCACTCTCTGGTCAAACTACTTTAGATCAAACTGCACTTACCGAAGAAACAGCTGCTCCCACAACTGTCGACCAGTCTGGAGATGGACAAACCTTAGATTCAGGAGCTCCTGGAGGAACAGGTGGTGCAGACTTTTCTCAATTAGAAGGATATAGCCCAGTTCAGCCTGATCTCGGTTGGTTATATGCTGATAGCTATGGCAATAATCCTTTTGTACCCCCACCAACTTCTGGATTTGGTTATGATACTAATACTACATCATCAACTACAAACTCAATTATTCCTGTAGTTACTGAGGGTGGAGAAAGTAGCCCTACTACTAATGATGCAATATCAGGTAGATCTATGGGAGATGACAAATTTAGTATTTTTGGATTTGAATTTGGCAATCCATCCGCACCTGATGCAGGTGATGGAGGAGGACCGACTGGCGACCCTGATGATGATGATTCAGGTAATGTTGATACTGGAATGGGTATTGGAAGCGGTGTAGCAGGTTCAAGCTTAGGGATAGGTCCAGGCATGGGAGAGTTATCTAGCGATGACAATGACACTGAAAATAATGATAATAGTAATAATAGCAGCCCATCTGGAAATGAAAATCAAGGAGTAGATGGCGGTGGTGGTGCTGGAGCAGACAACTCCTCTGGAGCAGGTGTAGAATCAGGAGTATCAGACTTTAATACAGGGGGATTAGTGCCTGCTTTTGGAATGAAAAAAAGAAATAAAGATATTCCTAACCCATTACTTGAAGACCCATTAGCAGATTTATTTAGGAGAGCATAATGAATAATCTTAAAAAATATATACAAAAAGATAGATATGGTAATATGTTTTCTTTTGAGTTTGATGTGCCTTCATTACAAGAAATACCTAAGCCAGAGGGTCAACAAGAAGTAGATCCTTCGGTGTTTAAACCAAAAGGAACTGATACAGTACCAGCTATGCTTACTCCTGGAGAAAATGTTATTAATGCTGAAGCATCAAGACTTCCTGGAGTACAACCAATGTTAGATGATCTTAATGATATGGGTCGTGCTATTCAAAAGAAACAAGGTGGACCGATACCTAGTTATAATGCAGAGGGTGGTCCTATTATTGATGATGCCATGCTCGATGCTATTAAACAAGTAGAGTCTGGCGGTAATCCTAATGCAGTCTCAGAAGTAGGTGCTAGTGGTCCATACCAAATAATGAAAGCAACAGCATTAAAGCCTGGATATGGGGTAACTCCTATAGGTCTTGATGAAAGATTTGATCCAGATAAATCCAGAACATTTGCTAAACAATATCTACAAGGTATTATGAGAGATAATCCTGATTTCACTAAAGAAGAAGTGATAACTGCTTATCATTCAGGTGCTGGTAATGTTCGTAAAGCTAAGATGGGTCAAGAAGAGCTTGGTCCTCGTGGTCAAACGTATGCCCCGAAGGTAAAGATGGCTATGAATGAAAACGAAGTTCCTATGCCTGAACCTAGACCAGTTGTGTATGATAGTACTCCTATGGAATCAGGTATTATGTCGGCTCAAGCTAGTACTAAAGATGATAGTGTTCCCAAAGAAGAAAAAGAATTAGGATTTTTAGAATCTATAAAGAAAAAGTTTGATGAAACATTTCCTTCAATAGCTAGTGATCCTACGATTCAAAAGATTAGAACTAAAAATAAAAGAGAACAAGCTAAAGAAGAAGAGAATATTGTTAAGAAAGGAACTTTATTTTCCAAAGGTTTAGATGATGCTGAAAAAGATTTAAGTGAATTTAAAAAAGAATTAAGAAAGAAAGGATCTAATGTAACAGATTTAGATGCTGAAAAACTTAAACAATTAACAGAAACAAGGGATAGCCTTAAATCAGAATATGAAAATAAAGTAAAAGAAAGAAAAGAAATAGAAAAGCCTACTTCAGATGAATTAAAAGCTAAAGAAAAGATTGATACTATTTTAGGTAAAAAAGAAATAGCCGATAAAGTAGTACAGGAAACTAATGATGCTGATTATGGGGAAGGTAAATTAAACCTTGACGAAGTAGATGATGCTTGGGCTAAGAAAAATCTTACAGGACCATACCAAGGAGACTTTAGTCAATACCTTATGAATAAAGGTCAGGAAATAGGTGGACAAGTCTTAGATAAGTCAATAGAATATTTTGGTAATGCTTTTAAAAGTATGTTTAATGGCGATGAGCTAGCAAAGATGGCACTTATTTATGCTGGATCTCGTGCATTAGGGTATAGCCATGGTGGTTCTCTAAATTATTCTATGAAGAATTACATGAAGACTATAGAGGCAAATCAGGCTTATGCAAAGAAAGCAGTGCTTGATAAAGATTTTGCAGATAGATTTACTGCAGCTTCATTAGCAACTTATTCGCAAACAGCAGATCCAGATGATCTTATTCCTGTAGGTAAGTCTATCAATTTACAAAGTATATCTGGTGAAATAAACATTCCTGGATATGGGAAGGCAACTACCTATAGAGGCAGTGATAAAATTGATTATGTTAAAATTGGTGGTAAAGAATACGCTGTTCCAAATATAAAAGGTGCTGAAAAGTGGGATGATAAAGTACATGGTGATGCCACAGTAGCTAAACGATATGATACCTTTGGTAAGGCATATGCAGATGCTCTTAATAAAAACTCTGGTCTTGAACCTGGAGATGAAGGTTATGTTGCATATGAGCCAGTAGGTTCAGATGCTAATATTGCTTATAGAAAAATTATTAGAAATAATAAAGTTAGTATAAGTCAAGCCCCTGAAACTCAAAGAGCTATTGAAAGAGCTATGGAAAAATACTTACAAGCAAAAGCAGCATATAGTAAAGCAGGAAATACAGGTACTAAACCTAATAACTTAGAATCATTTATTAGGATTGAAGCATTTAAGCCTTTAACTGGAATATCACCTGATATGATTACAGGAACTTCACCTGAAAATCTACAAAAATTAGATGATAAAATTAAAAGTTCTATGGATAATAAAAAACCTTTTGCGGAAGAGTATGCTAATGAGTGGCAAGCTTATTACAAAGCATGGGTAAAATTACCTCCAGAAGAAAGAACTATGGCGGTTAATGATGCAAGTAAAAAAGATAAAGGACAATATTCAGGTTTTACTTTATGGGTAAGCAGAACAAGTCCAGACGAAGTCAATAAGATATTGAAATCATAAAGAAAATCCCTAAGAGATTCTTAACACACCCTTATAGGGGAGAATCCCTTAGGGATACTTTATTTTACAGGAGGTCTAAATGGCTGATATACAAACAAGTGATGGTAGAAGTTTTACTTTAATAGATGCTGATACTATTACTGATGGTGAACAGAATTATCGTATTCAGGGATATAACGCTCCTGAGACAGCTAAAGTTATTCCAGATGAGGATAAAGGTTTACGATTTAAAAGAGGTCAAGTTGGTGGTGTTGAATCTACTGAAGCAGTAAGACGTATTATTGCTGCTGGCGGATTTAATAAAATTGAAGATCTTGGATATACGGATTCGTTTGGTCGTAAAAGAATAAGAATTAAAAATGAAATCGGAGATGATCTAACTAATACTCTTTATGAATCAGGTGCTATTAATCCAAACCTTTTTACAGATGAAGAAGGTATGCAAGCAGCTTATGCTGGAAGATTAGAAAGAGAACTTAAAGGAAAAAGGTTATATGAAGACATAGTCACTGAAGAGATGGGTGATATTGATAGGAAACCAATAACCTTTAAGACAACCGCAACTAATGAAAAAGATTATTCACAAGCAGTAAAAGAAGTAGTTGCAGACCAGATGGGTCTTGACTTGGCAGATGAAGCAGATCATAGACGAGCTATTAATATAGTACAATCAGGAAGTTATGATCCTAGAAGTATTCCTTTTAGCGGTATAGATTTTAGAAAGTCAGACAGAACAAAAGAAGGTGTTGCATTAAATCAAATGACATCTGCTTGGAATACAGGTTGGCAAGGTATGGCTACAGGTCTAGCTGGATTTGCTGAATTAGCTGGTGTCGGTCTCGGTATTGATGCATTAGAAAAGTATGGAGCAAGTGAGGTAAGATTAGCTAAAGAAGATTTAGCTGAAATGCCTGCGTTAAAGGGTTTAGATTATAGAGATATCGATAGTATTATGGATGGTTGGCATTTTATGACTAACAATCTATCTATGTCTGCACCTTATTTAATAACTCTATTAGCTGGAACTGCATTAGCTCCAGTAACTGGCGGTGCTTCTATACCTATAGCCTATGGTTCTACTGCAGCGACTTATGCTGGTCAAGTATGGAATGATATTGTTGGTCCTAAAGGAAGATCACATGCAGCAGGATCTATAATGGCTGGTACTGCAATGGCATTATTAGATAGACTTGGTCTTAAGGCTATTATGAAACCTTCAGAGTTTCTTACTAAAGCAGGTAGAGAAAAAGTTATAGAGGCATTAGTAGCTGGAGGAGGTGTCTTAGGAAAAGGCATGACTCGTGATAAGGCAGAAGAGTTATTAGCTACTGAAAGTAAAAAGGTTATTAAAGAAACTATTGAAGGCATGAGTAACTTTGCTTCTGACAATATAAATAACAGTAGTATACTTAAAGATCTTATGAAACGAGGTCTTATTGGTGGTGGAGCTGAGGCGATTACAGAAGCTGGTCAGGAAGGATTAGGTTATATTTCTTCTTCAGCAATGTCAGAAGGAGGTTTAGATAAACATTTTAATCCTAATGAATTTGCTAATCTATTAGCTGCAAGTGCTATTGCTGGTGGTACATTAGGTGCAGGCTTTGGTATGGCTGGTGGTGCTATAGAAGCTGGAGATAGATATGCTACACAAAAGGGTCTAGAGTCAGGTCGTATAGGTCAGCTAGGAAAGCTTGATCAGATGGCACAAGAAGTCGGAGCAGAAGGTTCTATACTTAATGAAATAAATAATATTAATAATGAAGTAAAAGATGTTAAACCAAATAAAAGCACTAGCAGAACAAGCGATAAGTATGATCAAGGTAAAGCGGCAAGAGGAACTTTTATAGATAAAATAAAAGATCCTTTTAAATATGTAGGAGAGTTATATAGAGCTTCTTCATTAGTTGCTTTAAATGCAGATATACAAAGAAGATCTAAAAGTGCTAGAATAGTTGCTTCATTAATAGGTACGGTAGCTGGTAAAACTTATTCAGGTAATGATGTACAAGCAGCAGAAGCCCAAATGAGAAGTAATTTAATTGAAATGATAAATCCTAAAAGAATGTTTAGAAGATTTGGAATGATAGATAGTGTTACTAATTCTCAAAAGATTTCTGATATGATTAAACGTTATATGAATAATGATCTTGATGGTTTTACTCAACAAGATATTGATAATATAAAAGCAACTATTAATGAATTAAAATTATTTGCAGATGCAGAATATGATTTAAAAAATAATGTTTATAAAAGTCAAGGAAAAAATAGAGCCGATCTTAAAAGAGAAAAAGATTCTTGGTTAAATCAAAAGTCTTGGGATTGGAAAAAGGTTAGACAAAACAGAGATGCATGGTATAAGTTCATGCGTAAATATAATCCTAAAATGAGTAAGCAAGAGTTAGATGACCTATATTTAAAAGTTTCTAACAACGAAGATGCCACTGATTTTTCTGTAGTTGAAGGAATAGAGTTTGTTCCTGGAGCTAGCAAGACTTCTATGGATATGCTATCTTTAAAGCCTGGATATGATCTCTTTGCTAATGATAATATACTTCAAAATCTTATTAATCAAGCTAATCAAACAGCTAAGTATGCTGCATATACAACTTACTTTGGAGCTGGTGGAAAGAACTTAGATTATCTTTTAGAAAAAATGGAAACAGAAGATGGCTTAAGTAGAGAAGAAGTAGCTGATATTGCTTTTCATGTTAAAAATATTATTGATGCTGGAACAGGTAACTATAATACTATTAAGAATAGAAAGCTTGCTGCATTCCAACAGACTGCAGCCTTCTATGCCGCAATGGTTGGTCTTCCTTTGTCGGCTATAAGTTCTTTTCCAGAATTTGCTATGATATTATATCAAGGTAGAGGCGGTAAAGATGTACAACGAGGTATACTTACTGGTGTTAAAGAAGTAAAAAATATTTTTAAAGCAACTTCTCAAATGAAAATAAATAAAGCACTAGGTTATCCTCCAAGAGCTAACATAGATAAAGATGCACAAGTTAGATTAACTAAAGCAGGTTTATTTAATGATGATGCGGCTATTGCTACTCGTCTTGGTCTTGGAGAGACAGATGTGAGTAAAGCTTGGTGGCAAAAACAGTTCTTTAAATATTCAGGTATAGCTGGTATTACACAGTTACAAAGGGCTATTGCAGCATCTGCAGTAACTGGTTTTGTTAGTGATAGAATAAGAATATTATCTGCTAAACCTGATTATGCTGATTTTAATCAAGATCAATTAGAAATCTATAGACAATTAGTTAATCTAGGAATGGATGTTGATGGTATGATAGACATCTACCGTAAATATAATGATCAAATGACATTCGAAGCTATTATGCAGGATGAAAATAATGCTGATTATAAATTCTTAGATAACCAAATGAACACTGCTACTTGGTATTTTGTTAACGATAGAGTTCAAAACCCACAAGCGTTCAATAGACCTTTGTTCTTTCAAGATCCTCATTATCAGTTGTTTGTACAGTTTAATGGTTTTATTTCTACATTCACTGCTAATATTGTACCTAAGTTATGGAATGATTATTTAAGAAACGGTAGTCCTCGAATGCAATATAATACTTTTGCTATGATAGTAACCATGATGGCAGTAGCTGGTGGCTCTCAATGGCTTAAAGACTTTATTAAGTTTGGAGGGAGTAGTCCATATCTTAGTGATGCACAACTATTACAAAGAGCATTACAATCTTCTGGTCTATTAGGTACTGGTGAAAGATTACTTCAAGGTGCATTACCTTTATATAGAAGTAGAGATGAAGGAATAACCGATAGATTGTTTGGAGAGACAGTAGGGGGATCACCTACAGTAAGGTCGTTAGGTACTGCTATGCAAGCCATAGGAGCACTTGGTAAAGGAGAAACTGAACGAGCAGCAGGTCATGCTACTAAGCTAATACCTGGAGTTGGTCCAATTACTCCAATAAGAAATGTTATAACTGATTTGGTACATGGGAAAGCCCCTGATCCATATCCGTTTTTAGATAAAGGAGAATAGATATGGGAAAAGCCTCATCAGGTTTTGATTTCTTTAATGAAATCCTTCAACCCCAAGTAAAAGAATCAGCTGAAACTGCGACTCAAACAGCAGAAGAAAAGGTACAACAAGAAGCTAATTTGCAAACTATGGCTATTGGTGATAAGAAGTTTGAACTAGAAATGCCTACAGATACTCTTAAAGAAAGAGTACCTACCACTACTCCAGTAGCAGATGTTCCTGGACCTAATCCTGAAAATTTATTTCCAGCAGATTTAAGTGGTTCAACAACAATAATGCCTGGACAAGAGAATATACAGAGGGTTACACAAGCTAGTATTCCTTCTGTTGAGAGTAGTGCTTTTCCTACTCAGATGTCTCAGGAATTAACTGACGAACAAAAAGTTAATCTATTACAAGGTCAACTAGAAGAAGAATTTACTATGAAGCGAACTCTCAATCCTGAGATGGCTAAGCTTTATGGTAAAAAAGTAGATACTAAAGTATTTGGTAAACAAGCAAGTAAAGATTTAGATGCTGATGAAGATGGTATGATGTATCTTCAAAATGCTTTAGAAGCAGCTTCAAGTGCTTTTGATGTTGATAATGAGCAAGCTAATTTGTTTGGTGAATTTGTAGAAGTAACAGGGGCAGATGTAAGTAGAGCAAGATCAGACCCAATGGGTGTTCTTAGAAATAACTCTAGTGAGTTTTCTTATGCACTTAAAGGTTATGATAAATTAAATTTACTTACTGATCCTTCTGATCCACAATCTAAATTAAGACCTGAAGCAGGTAACGCAGCATTACTAGCTGTCTTATTAGAAGTAGGTAATAGGATTTCAAAACAAGAAGGAGAAATAGATAAGTCTGATAATGAAAGAAGGTTTGATGATGCATTAGACAGAATGAATATTGGTAAATCAATAGGAAGACAATATGAAAGACTTATTTATCCTTCTTTAAATGAAGATCCACAGGCAGTATTCACAGGAGAATCAAAAGATTTTGGTTATAACTATCGATTAAGTGAAAAAGAAGCTTCTATCTTAGGTCAAGTATTAATAGAGGGTTTTGCTAGCTCTGAAGCTTTCAGTTGGATTGAAGGGAAAACACTTGATATGCCTGATGGTCGTCAAAAAAGAACTTATGTAACAAATAGATATGGCGATGGTCGGATGAAGAGTATTCGAAAAGCAGTCAGAAAATCTTTAGGTTTAGTGGGTCATGAAAGACCAGTATCTACTGTACCAACCATAGAGGGTCGGTTAGTAGGTGAAGGTGCTTACACTCAAAAGCAAATTACTACTCAGTTAGAAAAGAATACATTAAATGTTAGAACTGAAGATGGTAGACCACTTATTAAACAAGCGATTAATAAATTAAGTAATGTAGCTCATGCAGTTAGTCCGCATAAAATATTACTTATGTTAGGTGTGATGGAAGCTGGAAAGACAGGTTCTAATCCTTTGTTATCTAAGTATACTAAACAAGATTCAGATTATCGTAAAAAGAAATTTGATGCTATACTAAAAGAGTATAATGCTAGGGCAGATGCTGATCCTAAATTTACTCCTGAATCTTTAGGTTTTAATAACTTTGAAGAGGCTGCTCTTAGAGAGTCAGATAGAATATCTAATATACATAGAACTATGCGACTAGATACTATTCAAGATGCTGTTAATAGAATGGGTAAAGCCTTTTATTATGGCTGGACTGCAATTAATAATTCTTCAAGGCTTATGATAAGTAATACTGAGTTAAACTATCAAGCAGACAAGACTGCAAGATTTATAGTTGATGGAGCAAAGCCTGTAGCATTTAAAATAGGATCTAACAGTACTGCTGAACAAGGTTTCTTTCAAGTATTAGCTAGATCAATAGTTCCTGGAGCAGATAAAATGTCTCCAGAAAGACAATTAGCGTTGTTTAAAGCTAATCAAGATCAATACACTAAAATGGGTGAAGAGTTATATAATTATAGCATAGCTAATGCTAATAAATTAAATGAAATTCAACAATCAGTTGCCGATCTTGATAATAACAAAGGTATTGTTAACCCAGCGATAACTCAACTAGGATTACCTGGAATACAATTAAGTGAAGCTACTACCTCGTTATTAGAGAAACAAGGTAAAGATGCTTTTTATTTTACTATGGATGCATTACATGAACTAGCTAGATATAATGCTGCTAAAAAGTTAGGTGAGACAAATAACAATCCTAATCCAACTTTTTTAACTCGTGTTAAAGCAGAGATAGATGGTAATTCTAATGGTGCTGTTATACAAGCCTTTCAAATGGGTGTTGAAAATATACTTAGAAAAGGTGGCGTACTATACGATGAGAATATGTCTTATGCAGATGCTGAAAGACTAGAAGGCGATATAAGAGATGATGTCTTTAATATCATGGCTGGCACTGAAGAGTTTGCAAAAGAACCTGAATCAGTTCAACAATGGCATGAGATATTTAAAAATATAAAAGCGGCAGATGGTAAAGTAAAGGAGCTAATGAAGCAACCTATTATGACATCTATCTATGGTAAAGATCCAGCATTTCATGGAGACACTGCAAGAAAATTTGTAGAAGATAATCCTGATTTCTTTAAAACATTTGATAATCAAGAACAAGCTATATTAGAACTTAAAGCTTATATAAAAGTAGGTTTAGAAAATGGTTTAGGCGGAGCATTAGAACATGCAAAGTTAGCTAAGCGTATTGGTAGAGCCTTCGGATTTGCCGATAAGACAGCAGTTATTATTGGTCCTAATGGATTTGGAGTACAATCAGGAGGTCATGAGAGTGTTCTTGAAGATCGAATTACTTTTAAGTTTGGCAAGGGAGCTAATCTAAGATCTGCTCCAGCTGAAATACAAGTTAATCGAAGACAAATAGCTGCATCAGCTAAAGCTAAAGGTTTTAAACAAGATACAGGTATTCGTGTTGAGACTGCAATGGGAAGTAAATTAGCAAATCAATTTGCAGTTAATGCTACTCAAAATATAGATGCAACTGTAGCTCAAGAAACGGTTACAAGAGTTCCTTCAGGTACTATTATGCAAGTATATGATGCATTCATGGGTGATTCAGAGTCTTTTGTTAAGCTTAGAAAGGCATCTAATGAAGCTTTTTATGATGTTAATACTAAATTTAATATGCTTCAAGCAGAGAAAGATAGTCTATTCAGAATGAAAGCTGAATTAGAAAAAGAAATAGCTAGAAAGATAGCTAGAGGTGAGAACTTTGATATTGGAACTGAAGGTGAATATAAAATGTTAGGAGAATTTGTATTTAACTCTGGAACTATTGTTAAAAGAGAACTCTATAATTCGCTTCCTGGAAAAACAGATGCCGAAAAAGATAGAGATCCTAAATTAAAGGCAGCATATAGTGCCTCTAATGCCATTAGGTCACTACTTAGGATGGAAAAAGGTCCAGCAGGTGCTAATCTAAGTTATGTAGAAGGAAATGACCCTTCAATTATGGTTAAGCCTGAGACATTTATAAAGCTATTTAAGCTATCTATTGAAGCTCTTCGAATTGAAGATGATTTAAATGCTATGATTGCAAAAGTTAAGACAAGACGAGATGCACTTATGGAGAAGATTAAAAGAGAAGAACAAGGACAATACTCCTAAACAAACATACCCCACAGGGAATCCTCATGGAAACCTTGTGGGGTATTTTTATTTTACATTGATAAGCCATTCTCTTTAGCCGCCTTAATAGCCATATGTCTTTGCTTATCTGCCATATGTCTTGCTTGCTTCTCATCCATTCCTTCTTCTATATATCCAGCCATATTTTGAGCGTGAACCGCATCTAACACAGCTCTATTAAATCCTTCTTTACCTACTAACTCAGTGGATACTCCTAAACTTTCTGCAAATTCTAAGTCATTAAAGTTATTTCCTTTTTGAGCTAACCAATTTTTATTTTCCATTATATTCTCCTATTAACAGAAGAAGTAATCCGATTGGACTACTTCATTAACATTTAAAGCACCGATAGTCGGTTGCTCACCTTCATAGCCTCTCCCAAATGGAATTGAGTCATAAAAGTTTTCTTTATCGTATATCTTAACGAACTTATCTCGTGCATCTACCATAAGGTCTTCAACCCTATTAGCATGAGCACTGAATGAGTCATGTACTGCACCGAAATCACCATCCCAATTGGCTACTACAAGAGCCATATGAGCTGCATCAGAGCTATGAACAAAGTTAGGACTGATACCACACATAAACCCTCGTCTATCTGGTATATCAGTCTTCTCTCGTATCACATGCTTGAATCTTAGTTCACCCTCTGGTGTATTGAATCCATAACAGTCTACCTTTGCAGGTCTAGTACGATAACATTCGTATACCACTGGAAAGCCTGACTCAGACTCCCATTGTATACCTCGACCTCTATCAGTACCATAAGTGTCTAGCCAATTAGATATCTCTTTATCAGCTAGTCTTTGTAAGTATCTCATAGTATCTAATGGTCCTGGACAAACCTCTTGTATAGCTCTTATCACTTGATTACTAAGTTCATCACAATCCCAAGTGTTGATATTGTAATCTTTAGTATAACCAAACTGATAACAATCACTATACATAGACTCTGACATTTTCTTTTGACCACAGCTATATGCTCTCGTCATAGCACCCCTCTTAGCAATACCCTTACGGATATGCTTCATAGGCATCTGTCTTTCTTCAAACCACTCAGGCATCCTCTCACATAATCTCTTTGCAACTTGCACATAGAAATCGTTAGGAACTTCTTCAGCAGTTAAGCCTACTAGTCTACCTGTAAGTGAGTCTTTAGACATAGCACCTAAGTGTTGCCAACCATTATTAGCACCATCAATAGGTATAGGTAGTTGAGTATAGAACTCTCCATTGGATTGAGAGTACTTATACCATTCAATACAACAAGCCATGAATGCTATCTTCTTCTCTGCTTCCTCTGCAAAGATTCTCATCTCACCCATCTCTATTATCACATCAAGGTTTTCTTGAGTCCATCTAGCTCTATCTTCTAGTGTCATTTTATCTACTGATATAGTATCTAGTTCTTCTTCTTGTAGTATACTTTTATAATCTACAGAAGCCCAATTAGGTATTTGCTCTATACTATAAGACTGATTGAATGAGCAAGCAGTATGTACTGCAAGCCAGAAGTTAGCTGTCTCATCAAAGAGTTTTCCTTTGGCAAAGAGTAATTGACTCCTAGCTATATCTGCTCCTTGAAAGTTAAAGAATGGTTCACTATAATATAATCTACCTCTATAGTCTGCATCTAGATAAAAGCTAAACTCTTTATCTAACCACTTATCTGCTGCAGCCATAACCTCTTTGACTTCTCTATTCTTAGAAGCTTGACGTTGATAGAGCTTAGCGTTCTCGTTCTTGTCTTCTCCGTTATACTCCTCATTACTAATGAACATATCCCAGTTCTCTAGAATAGCTTTATGCACATCAGAGTTAACCATAAACCTAGTTGCTTGTAACTTATCTATTGCCTTTACAAATGGCTTGTCAAGGTACTTAAAGAACTTATGCTCTTTAGATTTATCCCAAGTCTTTATAATTGGTCTACCATTATTTTGAAATAAACCTTTTATAGGAGGGATTGGCGTAGCACTTATACAAGTAGTTTTGCCAGCTACAACTTCCATTTCACCCCACTTAGGAGTGGCATGGATTGTCACTGGCTTACGGCTCTTCATATGCCCTACAGAGATAGTTAGATAGCCACACATAACGAATCCTTCAATGACTAGATCACCTACTCGTACATGATCTCTGAAGTTAACGTTAGAGCTATCCCAACCTTCTACTATATATTTACCTATTGCCATTGAAGCTTGAGTTATTGCTGATTCACCTTCTACCTTATTGCGTTTAAAGCAACGTTGAATTACCTTTCTGGCATAGGATACCATATCTTCTATTAAGAAGTCTAGCATGTCAACACCATCCGTATCTATCATACGCATGAGTTGTAAATTGCGTCTAGGCTTTACACCTAAGTTGTCTCCTCTTATTTTCTCTAGGAGATAGTCCTTTATATCTTCCATGTATCTCTCTCTTTCTATCTGGAATTATATTACATGTTTACTTCTTTTTTGCAAGTACTCTTATCATCTTTTTATTATTTAATATTGCGTATCCAGCCATATCTTTTTCATACGCTTGTCCGACCACAACATTACTGATACCAGACTGTAAGATAAGCTTAGTACACTCCGTACAAGGAGAAAGCGTACTGTATAGTGTAGCACCCTCTCCGTTCGTGCTAGAACGAGCCAGCTTACATATAGCATTAGCTTCAGCATGTATAACAATAGGTAGTGTACGACCAGTTGTATTATCCTTACAATTATTAGGAAACCCTGTAGGAGTACCGTTCCAACCCATTGAAATAATGTTACCGTCTTTAACGATAACTGCTCCAACTTTAGTATCTGTATCGTGAGACATCTCAGCCACTCGCTGAGCAATATCCATATATAGATAATCGTATCTTTCAAGTTTAGCTTTTTCTCTAACATTATTTACTGTCATTTCCCTGTGCCTTTCTTAGCATAATTAAAGCTTCAGCTATGGATGGTATCTTACCACCGTTCTTAGCCATACTGTTTTGTATCTTAATAAGTTGTCTCTTTATTTTCTTCATTGAGTTTCACCACTATAAAATTTTTACATTCACTCACTGTCCACTCAACAAGGTGTCTCACTACCTTATTAGCTCTGAGCTGATTGATTATCTGTTCAGCATCTTCATGAGCCTTGATCGAGTGATTCCTTGAGTATTTTACGTTCATTGTCTTCTAATTCCTTTATTCTATTCATTCGCATCATAGCTTGTGTACGATACATGTTACGTTCCTTAGTAAGACTATTAATTCTATTGTTAAGGAACTCTATTTCTTTTTGTTTTATTCTTTCTAGTTCATTCATCCAAGCCATTAATCCAATACCTCAAAGTCTAAACCATCTGTCCATGTAAGACGAGATGTATTATGATGGTACTTAGCTGCTCCTGCTGGACCAGTCTTACCTGTAAACCTAGACTTAAGAACAGTGAAGTTGATAGTGTTACGTACATTATCATCTTCATCAGTCATGTTACGACTAAAACCTATTATATCAAATGATATCTGCTTAATAGAGCCTGAGCCTTTAATATCATCTAGACTAGGTAGCTTACCTTCTTCAAAGTTCTTACTACCAACTAAACCTTTTCGTAGATGACTGATAATACCTAGCCATATGTTATGCTTCTTAGTTATCTTCAGTAGATCTGACATGACCTTATCAATAGCTTCATTACCACTGTAACCTTCAGCACCCTCAGATACTGCTATAGTGATGTGGTCTAGTATAAGATACTTACAACCCATAAGAGCCATGTACTCTATCTTATCTATCAATGACTCATCACCAACAGAACCTTGATGATCGAGTAACACTAGCCTATCAGTACCAAAGACTTCTTTAGAAGCTCTCTCTTGATCTTCAAGTGGTACATCATACTCCTGTAGGTTCTGTCTCAACTGCATCTGAATAAACTTCTCAGCAGTATCACCAACAGATTCTTCAAGCGATATCATACCTATCTTATCTTCTGACTTGTTAAGTAGATCTAGCACTATCTCTTTGATAACAGTACTCTTACCACTACCAGTACCACTAGTGAACAAGGTTATCTCACCAAACCTCATACCCTTAGTCTTATCATTGATACCTCTGAGGCAATCAGGATACGGTATACTTTCTCTTGATTGTCGTTCAAGGTATTGTTCCCACACTGCTTCATGACCCATGACAATACCAGCTGGGCTATAAGGTTGTGCATCCCATATTGCTTCCATGACTCTCATGTAGCCACCTTGATTGAATAGTTCACAAGGATCTTTAGCAGTACTACTGGCTATCTTAACTTTATCTATACCGATTATATTGGCGGCTTCTCTTATAGCCTTATTGCCTGCATCATCGTTATCAAAGAATAATACTACCTCTTCAAACGATCTAATCCATGTACGATTGAGCAATAAACTCTTGAGGTTAGTTGACGAAGCCACACTAATAACTGGATAGATCTTCTTGTATTTGTTAAGTGAAGCTTGGGCGACCGCCATCGCATCAAACTCTCCTTCCGTGATGACAAGGCGTTTACCTCCATTTCCAAAACTTTGACTACCAAAAGGCTGGACATCTTTAAATTCTCCTACTGTCTTAAATTGTTTAGGCATAGTCCTTATCTTATATGCTGTTAGTCTATTATCAGCATTATAGTAAGGATAGCAGTATGCCTCTATCTCTCTCTTATCATTGTACATAACACGAACATCGAAGTGCTCTGCTATTGCCTTAGTGATACCTCGTTCCTGACAACCTCTGTGGTCACCAAGAGTATCTTTAAACTTATCCATATCAATTACGACATTAGACATATTAGTCATATTCATTTCCTTTCTTTGTCCTACTTTTTGTACATGCACACCACATACAAAACAGAAGCCATGGTCATCATCATATAAAGCAAAACCATCTGAGCTACCACAGTCTTCACAATTAGTTTTACCTATCTCTTTACTTTCCGAATATTCTTTTCTCTTTAGCATAACGGTTTTCCTTTCGTTTACGTCTTGCTCTTTGTGAGCGTGAGTTACGCTCTCCTCTCTTATTACCAAACAATTCATCCCACTCTTTTTCAGGTGTTATATTGCTCATGTAGGGTGTCTTCTGTTGCGTTGTATTCATTGTATTCCTCTATAAATGATTTAGTTAACATCCATTTCTCACTACCAAGTGTCTTATTATAAAAGACTTTCTCTCCGTTATCATCTAGTAGTGTGAGAACCTTGTGTTCAATTTGTAGTTCTATTTCTAAATAATTTAAAGCAGACTTATCTGGTGCTTCATGTAGCATAATGAATTGATAATCATCTTTATTCTCAGCGACTCTAGTTGATATCTCTGAGCTAGATGAAGCATAGGTCTTCCAATTAGATTGTCTTACTCGTTTACCCTTACTATAGTTCCAATAAGACTTCTTACCGATATATCTTTTACCAGTACTCTTCTCAATAATAAGATACACAAAGCCTTCAGCCTCATAAGGATTATTATTGAATGTGACTTCCCATTGACCATTAGGCTTTGCATCATCACCAGTAGCCTTCCAAGCTTTCTGATCAAAGGCTACACACACTGTGCTATTACTAGGATTAACCCATACTGTCAGGTCACCTTCCCATTCTTTCTTTAAGCCTAGCTTAGTTCTTAAGTTAGATTTACATCTTATTTCACCATGTTCTTCTGTCTTTATTCCAACCCAACCTTTACTATCTACTTTAGTTACCTCTGTAATGATTACGTCTTCGTATCTTTGGTGGTCTGTTATATTAGACATAACATTTCCTTTCTATAATTTAAAGAAGTCATCTGGAGTTCTCAGTATATGTATACCATTAGCTGTCTCCATCAGCTTCTCTTTCCAGTTTACTATACCAAACTTAGCTCTATAGGCGGCTAATACTCTAGCCTTACGTCTATTCATTGGTATACCCTTAAGCATTTTCTCAGCGGTCTTCGGACCTACTTTAGGAAGTCCAGGAAGATTATCTGTTGGGTCGCCTTTAAGCATCTGTAACCAGTAATGCATGTCAGCACTGTCCTCATCTATCTTGTAGAACTGTTCTCTACGTGGATTGTAATGGTCGCCAACAATACAGTCAAGGTCTTTATCTATATGTACCACACAGAATTCCTCTTTCTTTTCAAGGAGTTCTATAGCTTTTATACGTACCATATCATCTGCTTCCATACCATGAGCTGGTATAGCAAGTTCTTTCTCAACAATAAGATCCATAAGAGGTCTAAAGAGTTGTGCATCTTTAGGTGGCTCTTTTCTGTTGGCTTTATATTGTGGACATAACTTATATCTAAAGTTATCTTTACCTCCACAGTATACTATCACTTCATCAGCCCATATAGGACCAACCCAGTTCTTATCTAAGAGATATTTGTAGTTATCTAAAGCATTTTCTACAGTCTCCATCTGCCAAGCGGCTTGATAGATACAACTGTCTGCATCGACTACTGCTATCATTCCTGACTCTCCTCTGCATAGTCTCTTTGATAGTCATTCCACATATTCAAGAGGTCATGTTCAACCTCTCCATAGTAAGTAGAGTCATCAAGATGAGATAGTAACTCATCCTTCTGATTCCTCATATGATCTCTGTACTCAGCCCAAGTCTCTGCTATGTACATATACTCTGAAGCTATCTCATAGAATTGATCTTCTAATTGCATAGCTAATCTTTTCATTTGTCCCATAGTATTTCCTTTCTAATGAACATCTGCGTAACAGTTACCAATGACACCATCGCCATCCATACATGTTACATTGAATTGTTTAGGTGCTTCTTTGAATGACTCAATACAAATCTCTTTGACTCGTTCTGCATCACTCTCTCTTGCTACCCATGCCATCTCATCGTGATAGAATATGACTGGATAAGCATCTAATTTTTCTTCAGCTATCTTATTCATGGCGTAACCTACTGCGGCTTTACAGGTGATAGCTTCAGCTGATTGTAGTAGGTAGTTCAGTGATTGATGAGCACTATTGACATATACCCTACGACCATCCAAGGCAGGAACAAAAGCACTGCCATAACCGTTCTTTGTCTTTTGAAAGATGGTATCAAGCTTTGCTTTGATCTTTCCGAGTCCTGGAATAGCTGACTGATACTTTGCTTTACTCGCATTACCAGCTTTGTCATCTGGTTTTCCTGTAAGTATCGTACCCAGCTTCTTACCTCCTCCACCGAATAGGTAAGCGTATAGCCATCTCTTAGCATCACCACGACTGCTACCAAGAATATTAGCATTATAAGAGTGTATATCTCCACTTGTAACCTCCTCTGTAAACTTATCGTCACCTATGTAATGACACAAGGCTCTCATCTGATTACCTGCTGAGTCAGCTCCTACTACTCGATAGCCTTCTTCACAGATAAACAGTGATCTCATCTCTTTACCCCATGCGGCTTCCACACTAGGTAAGTTAGTTATTATCTCATGTCTAGCTCTGAATGTAGGTGTTCCAATGACCCACATCTTACCATGAAGTCTATTATCTTTAACTGCTTCTAGCCAGCCTTCTAGTATAGACTTCCTAGACCTAGTAGTATAGTACCTATCTATGTCTTTACCTATATCTCCTAAGAGAGACAGACTAGTAGTGGTGAGTTTAGGACTTGTCTTATGGAATTCATAACCGACTTTCTTATAGTTCCAGTCATCAGGCTTCCATCCAATAGTGTAGAGATATTCTTTTATCTCTTCCATATTCTTTAGCGTGACCTGTGTCTTATAGCTACGCTGAAACTCTTGTTCAGGATTCCACTCCATCTCATCAGGCTCATTGCCATCAAGATATTCGGTGAGTAGTCTTCTAGTGACTGCTGTGAACGCACCTTTCTTAGTGTACTTAGCTTTCTTAGGTGCTTTATCTACCCATATAGTCATCTCAGGTAGATTAGGGTGTATCCTATCTTCAATAGCTTTGAGTTCATCTGTCATTTGCTTATGAAGTTTATTAGCTCCATCGACATCGAACAGCCAGCCTTTCATACGTACCTTAGCCTCAAACACTGCGGCATCATGCTCTGCACGAAGACCCTTTGTTATCAATGGCTTAGTCGTAGATTGATCTTGTAGTTCCTTGAGTAAGATATCATACACTCTAGCATTCAATGATACATCTCTTACACAATACTTCATCATGCCTTCTGTATAGGTTGTCCAATCATCGAACTCAAACTTAGCATAGCCGAGTTGATCTCCCCAGCTACCTAAGCCATGCTTATGACCTCGACTGTAGTTAAGAGTCTGACTCATTATCCATGTGTCATGTATCTTCTTATCAAACAAATCAATGCCAGTTATCTTTTGTATCATAGGTATATCGTACCCTATAATGTTATGTCCTATCAAACAAGAAGCGTTCTTAAGCATATTCAAACCATCAGATACCTTCATGTACTTATCATCGTAGTCTGTAAAGCTATATATCTTCTTTGTATCCATATCTTGTATAACAAGACACCATATAAGTGTGGCATCAAGACCATCAGTCTCAATGTCAAATACTAATCGCATATTAATCCTTTCCGTTATCACACTGCGGACAGACAAATCCTTCTTCTTTAATGTCTAGTGCCGAGCTGAGATAATCTTTATTACATTTAGGGCAAGTCATTAACTCTCTACTGTTGCCCAAGAAATTCTTCTCCATCTCCTTTAAGGAGGTCTTTATATCCATTGTATATTTTTCCTTATTAAACAAGGAATTAATCCAATCAAATAGCATCTATTGTTTCCCATAATTTATTGTTCAACATCTTTTGAACTGCATCTTGTCTCCTAACAATTACTCTGTGTGGGTTAGGAACATTCTCAGGATGTGAAGCCCAATCAGTTGCTGCATTGTATGCTGCCCATTTACTATTACCAAGTACATTAACCTCTTGACGATAGTTATCCATCAGTCTTGTTAGTTGTTTCCAATTAACTTTATTTGTTAATGTAGGAGTCGTAGGTTTAGCCAGTGTTTTCTCAAAGACCTTTTGAACTTGATCATTGTTTACTTTAGTAGCTCTCCAAGCATCCCATCTTTCTCTATCATTAAAGAACACTTCGAGTGCCATCTTGATTTGATCTGCTGAGGCTTGAACGTTAAATCCTGCTGTATGTCTGTTCTTTTCTCTTGTCACTAACTCAGGTGATGTACAACCATTTAAGCACCATAACCTTTCACCATAAGCATTGATCATGATAGACCACATGCCATCATATGAATTCATGTAGTCAACTTTAAATCTTATCACATCATTTACTTCAGGATCTTTCTGTACTAAGTCATTGAAAACAAAAGAACCTTTTAATTTAGATCCGTTCTCATATACTCTTATACTATGGTCATAGTCTTTAGAGATGTCTGCAAGAGCTACGCCTTCCATTATATTCTCTACTATGTCATTGTGTTTAACCATATTGTATTTACCACTGTGTACTCCTAACACTTCATTAGTGTCTGTCCTTACAATAGCTTTATACCTATCTTTGTCAATGAAATATTTCTTATGTTCATTCTTCATTGCAACTAAAGGTAATTCTTCTACTGGGAATCTCCAGTCGTCTTGTACTATAGTTGAACCATCCATTGTCTTAATTCCTTTCCTTTAATACGTAGTCTTCAGCTGAATTCTCAGCTAGTTGTTGTTCATAATAAGTAATTCTATTTACTATCTCTTCATTCTCATAACACTCTACTGTATATACAACTGATCTTGTTACAGTAGAACGTTTTGTCTTGTCATCTGAGTAGAATACACTATCAGGTGTCATGTCCTCGTTCCTTTCTGATTACATTTATATTTTGTTGCTATATATTCAGGCATCCATTCAGGAAGCTCCATTGCTATTTCGTGTGCTCTTATTTCACATTCTCTCTCCGTCTTATATGGACCTTCTATGTCCATTAATGTATGGCATGTCTGAGGATCTTTTAACAGACATACCAATACCATTGCTTCAAACATTATACTCTCCTAGTAGTAATTTACTATAGCATCAACACATTCTTCTAGAGTGTGATGTATTTCTGTAGCATAGAACTCTAGAAAAGGATGTTTGACATCATCTTTATCTGTCCACACTATTATTATTTTATTCTTTGTGTGAGCATGGGCTATCTCAGCCATACTACCCCAACGTTTTCCTGGTTGATCATACCTCATATCACATAGTAGTACAGTGCTACGAGACACATCTTGCAAGTCCATCTTGACTATTCTATTCACATTGTTTCTATCTTGTAATCCAGTGTGAAATGAGAAACGTCTTGTTGGGTCTAGTGTTTCTATATCGCATAACTCTAGGTGTTTAGTAGCTTTGTTTCTCCACCCAGTCATGTGGCTCTTGGCATAACCTTCCATGCCACCACATAGATATACATAGTCTTTCTTCATCGTTAGTCCTTTCTACCACTCGTAGTGGTCAATTCCTTCATCGTCATACACTCTAATATAAGATGAGTGTGCTCCATCTACCTCTTGATCACATTGCACCTCGATATCAGGGTATTTCTCTGGGTCTGTAAACTTTACTGTATAACAACCCCATCGACCAGATACCTCATCTATCTTAGCACCTCTTGGCATCTCAAAATCACCATAGTCATAGGCAGTTAGATCACCAACTAATCTCATTGTTATTGTAGAGCTTTCTCCACTCTTTTGTCCTTCAGTCATTACTAAGTCCTTCCTGTTCTAAGATAAATCTTTTTATTTTACTCTCTAGTTTAATTAAAAACCAACCATACACATGCTCATGTAGCATCATGTTATCTTGTATGGTTTGTTTCTCTATCTCTTCTAGTGCCAATGAGAGTTCATTCATCATTGGCTGTAGGAGCATTCTTAATTGCATCAATTATTCCTTTCAATTTAGTATGTAGCTTAGGATCGACACTGATCTTATTGTCTTCATGTATAGTCATCTTTTCTCTTTCTAGTTCGGTGAAACATATATCACTGAATGCCATGAACACCATCAAGTAATCGAATTCATTTAGTTCGAGGTCAAAGCCTCCCAATGATTGCCATAGGGAGACTATACCTTTCTCTATCTGTGTCTGAGGATCTTGTTCTAGTATTATGTCTAGTTCTTCAGATACTTTATTTCTTGACTTGAAGTCTATGACATCACCCATTAGAAGTCTGCCTGAGCTTCTGCTCCTTCAGCACCTTCAATGACATCGAAGTCCACTTCAGAGCTTGGAGTGTACTCTTTGAGGTCAGTCACTCTTACTGCTGAGAGCATTGATGACACACCTTTTCTTCCAGCGACATCATAAGGATACTGGAATAGTTTAAGGTCACCTATACTACCATTACCTATATTACTTGCAGGCATTGGTTGATTCTTTCTATCCAAGACTACTGGAGCAGAGTTAGACTCACCTTTTCTATTGAGTTCTTTTCTCTTTATATTAGCCTTCCAAAAGCCTTCATCGTCTTTCTTAGCATTGATGTAGAACTCTTTTGCCCATGACTTAGCAGTCGCTTCATCAGAGGTTCTTATCTGTACCTCCCAGACCTTCTCACCAGTCTTGAAGGGATCTACTGGACTATCTAGTTTAGCCCAGTGTAATTCAACATCTTTTACTATCACAGTTCTCTTTTCATTTAGCATATTATTGTTCCTCATTTTGTTTGATTAAGTAGTTTAAATACCATTGAGCCTTCTTAAGCTCTTGAGTCTTATCGTCTTTCTTTCCGTACCTCATAAGATACTTATAGACTTGACCCATCAAGTGAGCTTCAGCTCCTTCAAAGTCCTTCAGCATGTGTACCATCATATCCATGTACTCATAGCCTGGAACTATTTCTTTGTAGTGCTTAGGACTTATCTTGTCTTCGTTCATTCCTTATTTCCTTTCTCAGTTCCCAATCAGTAAGATCTTGTAGCATACTCATCTCATTGAAAGTTGATTCACTTACTTCACGAGGATAGCCAGCCATAACAGCTACCTCTCCTCCATTGAATGTCCAGTATGCGTCTTCTGTATAATCATTCTTCTCACCACCTTCCTCGTCATCATACCAGTATTGAGCTGTTTCATTATGGTAGTTGAAAGCTTCTCTTATAGCGACCTCATCAGGCTTATCAAAGAGATCTTTGTCAGGCTCTCTCATGGCAAACCTAACAAACTCATTAAAGTCATACTCACCACATTTTGTCATGAGTGATGCTATATAATATCTAGCCATTCTTAAACATTCCTTTCTCTAGTATCTCGTTGAGTTCATTAATAAGCCAATAAGGATCATTAACTCTATCAGTATGTATATCTTTATCGACAGTATAAGTATCTTCATTCTTCTGTGGTTTGTCCTCCATCTTGAAATCCTTTCATTTCTTTTGCTAAGACTATCTGTAAATCTGTCAGGTCACCTACAAGAGAGACATAGACTTCTACATCTCTCCTGTGTGTCAAGTGATCTAACAGAGTATCGATTGCTTCTTGAACACCTTGATGTTCATAGAATCGTTTCTCTAACTCTATCATACAGCAACCTTTGAGTTAGTTCCAGCTATCCTTTTAATCCTATCTCTATGAGAGACATAGTTTTTGTTATGAGGTCTATACTCAATGAGGTCATTCGTCATTCCATCACTGTTAACCACGAGTAATGAGACCTTCTTCTTTCTTTGATTGTAAGACCAGATTGCACTCTTAGTTTTGTATACGTTTGTTGTTAATATTTTCCTCATGTTAGTTCCTTTCAGTTTGTGGTTGTAATTTGTTCTATAGCATCATACTCTCTATCCCCAAGGGTCTCTTTAGGATAAGCACTATGATCTTCTTTGATGTCACAGATAAGCAC
>WLWG01000621.1_pt1 | contig 35755 bp, 68 predicted proteins | sample 6712871 | NCBI WGS metagenome assembly WLWG01 (sample SAMN12718693, study PRJNA515312) | sponge metagenome | isolation source: marine sponge | host: Mycale hentscheli | place: New Zealand: South Island, Marlborough, Capsize Point | collected 2003-05-01
AAAGCAGTTGCCTAATAACAACTATGGGAATTGCTGAAGACTGGAAGGACCTAATGTTCGACCTCTCTTGTTTATCTAAACAAGTAGCCAAGCGCAGATTTAAAAAGTCAATTAAGTATGGATGGGGAGGGCTCTGCGGATACTGCAGATGCAATCGAGCCACCACTTTGGACCACATAAAGCCCAAGAGCAGAGGCGGAAGTAGCTTACGTAGCAACTTATTGCCTGCTTGTCTTGAGTGTAATCACTCCAAAGGAACTGAAGCTTGGTTAGTATGGTTTCAAAGGCAGACGTTTTATAACGAAACTGCTAAGGAATTAATAGAAGAATGGATTACAAACAAACGTTTTATCGAAGAGGAGTTAGGTGATGGATGCATTAACGATCGAACAGAGATTTGCCCTAACCAGAGCAAGGTACGAAGTATCAAGGATGAGCCGACCAGCCTTGGAAAAGACTGCCTTGCGACTGCTTAAGTCACGCATGGAGCTTAAGAATGGTACTCAGAATACCTTGATGGCTAACGGCATCATGTTCAAGATCGATGAGCAGCAATCAGGATTGCCTGAAATCATTAGCGAAGAAACGTTTATGGAGCTATTGATTAGAGCTGACGATGATATGCCTACAAGCATCGATGAGCAGGAATATGAGAACGATGATTTAGATGATGATGGTCTTATGATCGGTTGATATTAGCTAGACTTCAAGCAGTTAAATAAACAAATATGGAATATGTTGTAGGACCTGTGATTGCCCTGTTACTCGGCATGAAATTCACAGACTTTAAATCGAAAGAACAAGAGAAAAAGATTGCAAGCTTAGAAGAGAGTGTCACATTAGTCACTACATCAGCAACCACGATGGAAGCTGAGATGCCTAAGAAGATGCTTGCAACTATCGTGCCTATTGCACAAGCAGTTAAGAAGCTGAACCAAGAAGTGGGGCTGTGAATACTAAGGATGCTAGACGGATAGCATTCGGTACAACCCCTGCTTCTGATCTAGCTAACTACTTCGCTGCTTGGCAGCACTTGTATGACGCTGAAGTAGAACTTAAGGAGCCTGATTTGCTTTACTTAGACAAGCTTATATGCGACGGAAGCGTGACGCCTAGAGAAGGATACTTCGATATACTAGACAAGTAGTCGTAACAATAACGTGAAGAGTGCTGGCTTAAGGAATAAACCAATTGATAGACGCTACTTGCGTGACTCTGAGCGTGAAGCGTATAACGCTAGTGGCGATCACGGCAAGCGTGCACAAGCACTCAAAAGAACAAAAGCTTATAGAGGACAGATGGCCTATGAGCAGAACCGCCCGATGAATACTCAAGGCAGAACACCTGGTACTGGTGGCTTTGGTAAAGGCGGAGCAGTTACAAGCAAGCGTGGTGCACAGACCAGGGCAGCGACGGCTAACTCAGCTAAGTTGCGTCCTGATATGGCGAAGAAGCCCAACATCTACGATAAGTTGGACACCAGCTACGAATAAAAAAACATAAAAAAAGACCCCCGTTAGGGGGCCTAATGTTTTACTTATCAGAAGCGGTAGGTAGCACCAATCTTGGTACCCAAACCGAGGGTATCCACGTCAAACTCTTGATCTTCGGTAATGAATGCAACTTCTCCGTAGAGTTCGAATGATTCTGAGACATCGGCAACAATACCAAATTTACCAGACACTTCGGTCTCCAGATCTTCATCTTCAATAGAGATGAACGCAGGACCTGCTTGTACATATAGGCTAACAGTTTCGCTAGCTTCAAACTCATAGCCAGCATGGACTTCGGTTACCGCACCTTCGAAGTCGTTGCCAACCCAACCAGCGTTGTTCTCAACGTTGGCATAAGGACCTGCAATAGCAGGAGCAGACAGTGCAGACAAAGCTGCAACAGCAATAATAGATTTCATGATAAAAATAACTAGTATGAATAGCGATTAATACTCATCGCTCCCAATATTATATGTTATTAAAAAGCAAAAAAAGACCCTCCGTTAGGAGGGATATACAGTTAAGTAATTGGTAACTAGTGGCAGTAACTAACGCCACGATAAGTGAAACAACCGTGCCGCTCTACTGGAGCAGCTGTTACGACTGTGGGAATGCCACGGTAACGGGTCTCAGATAGACGGTGAACACGGAGTTCATTCTGTGCACGACGGTACTCTTTGCGAGCATTCTCGACAGCACGTGCTTGTAATTTGGTCATTGGAAACTCCTAATGGTGGGTAAGTTTCCCGTTCCTTCCCTCCATTCGTGAGGTACTTGCGTCTGCCTAATATCAGCAGATGAACGTATATCTATTATATATAATAGAAAATATAATTGATGCTAAAAATGAATATTAACGAACTATTAAATGATATAAATAATAAAGGGACAGCTGTATTTGATGGAATTACTGAAGCAGGTACAGGTGTGTTTGATGTAATAAATCAAGCAGGCTCAGCAGCAATCGATAATACAAGAGGAGCGTTCACTCAATTGCAAAATGCTGTGAGTAATCAAGGTGAAACAGGACCAAGTAAAGGGGTTCAATCAAGCTCTAGTCGAAAGGCAGGTTCTTCTATTCCTCAGCAAATAGGTCAGTACATAGATGAAATTAGTGATCAAGGTGCTATTCCTGTTGCCATCTCAGGTGCACATCCCATGCTAAGAACAGCTGCTGGTTATGCCAAATCCTTAGCAGGTCCACTAGGCAAACCGTTTCGAATTCACACTCCTCAAGAGACAAAAGATTTTTACCAAGACACTATTGATGCAGGTGACTACACACCTGGGACAGATTCATCTAACGGTACAATCATATTTAATCAAAACATTAAAAACAAAGAAGAGTATGACAGACTTGGTGGTAGTTTTATGAATAAGGATTATGGAAGATACAGAGCAGAAGTATTAAGGAACGGAGACGTTGTGCCAGATGATGATTATGACACTAATAGAGATGTGGGCTGGCACGCACGAGTTGCACTTACAGGCAAAGACGAAAATGGTAGATCAAAAAATATTACTGACAGAGTTATTTCGGCTGCAAGTGCACCACATAGAGCATTAACAGACGTAGGTTGGACTAACTTACGTCCTTTCGGGAATAACTATTCGATTGGGAAGAAAGACCTGAAATAGCAACAATAGACATAAGGTTACACAAAAGAATAGTACCTACATTCCCCCATGTATTAATTCGATGTCTCATTTCAACGTGAGAATTTCCGTTGGCTACAGCAGCTTCTAGCATTCGCATATCTTTGAGATACCAGTCTGCTCCATAGACTGCTAAACCAATACTATAAACAAGTGAAAGAGTCAAAAGAGTGTTTTTCATTAGATCAAAAAAGAACAAATAATTTAGTGTGTAGCTGCCCAGTTATCTCCATGATCAGCGCATGCACCAATAGGTACGCGCAGATTGTAGTACTTACCAGCTTCAGGTGCTGCTGCTTCTAACAGCATCTTCATGCGGTCAACTTCAGCAGGCACGACAGACATCTGCACTTCATCGTGTACATATGCACACCGTGTGTAGTCAACATCGTACGTAAGCCCTGCTTGATCAATTAGTTGCTGACCAATTACCACCCATCGCTTGGAGATGATTGCCCCGGCAGACTGAAGTAAGAAGTTGGGACTACTGTGCTCAGCACGACAGAATATAGGACGCCCATCAAGGCCCCTAAGACGACCAGTTGAGCGAACTTTAAGTTTGACAGCATCGATTAATGGCTCCAATCCAGGAATAGCGTCAAGGAATTTGCGTCGCAGCTCTTGACCTAGCTGCTTCTTTTGTGCATCAGATAGCTCTGGATGCAAGGTGTGACCTAGCTTTTGATCGCCCGCTCCATAGATGAAAGCGTAGGTCAGGGATTTGACCTGTGATCTTGTGCATCCCACACGGTCAGCGTTCTGCTGGTGGATGTCACCGTTGACAACAACTTCAGCGAAGGCACCTTCATCAAAGGCGGCTAGGTAGTGCCCTAGCAGTCGAAGCTCTAGTCCTTCAAGGTCAGCACCAACCATTACATGACCAGGGTGTGGAACAAATAGTTCCCGTGCCCATGGTGCAGAGACGACCTGGCCTAAGTTAGGACCACGGTGAGCGTTACGTCCCGTCTGTGTTGACAGTGTGCAGCTGTGGTGGATACAGCCGTCGCCCTCAATAGAGTTGAACCAAGAGTTGGTTCCCTCCGACAGCTGACCAAGCCACTTCTGCAGCGTCAACAAACGGATAAACATCTCACACTCGTCATGCAATTGCTGCTGTCCTGCAGACAGAGCGATGTCACGAACTTCAGAGATGGTTGCTTCATCAACCTTAGGCTTACCAGTGTCAGTCACCTTGGTGAAACGAGCACCACGAAAGTTCTGCAAAGCCCAGGCAATATGCTGACGACTAGTAGGATTGAAATCAGTTAGGCGAGTCATAGGAGCGCCTGCAACATACCCTTTCTTCTTGTCTGCACGCTTAGGGGTGAAGACTTTGCCAGGCACATACAGGTACGTAGAGGTGATGGTCTTAGTTAGATCATCAAACTCTTGTTGCAGCTCAGTACGTACACGCACCGCTGCTTCCATATCAAAGCGGAAGCCAGATGTTTCTTGCTGAGACATGAGCTCAGCCATCTGCATCTCTAGTACAACGTAATCAGGCGTAGTCATTCATTCTCCTCTGTAGTAGTTCATATAGTTTTACGGTTACTTGCGTATCCTGGATGCAGTAATCAAGCATCTCTGGTGTGTAAGTAGACCAGTCGTTAGAAGTATTCTTAGCGAAGTCTCCCTTAAAACACTTTAATCGGTAGCCCCACGCTTCGAGACTGTGCCTGCCATACATTCGTTGCGGCATTCCTTGCGGTCTTCGTTCGTAATCTCGATCACTAATGTGAGGATAATACAAGCGAGACAAAGTAAGTGTGTCCATGACTTGACCTCTTGGTTTAAAGTCTGGAAACTGCTCTTTAAGAAGTGGGATGTCATATCCAATTATGTTGTGACCGATAAGAACATCGGCACGTTCAAGTGCTTTAACGCCTTGGATCACAGCCCTCTCAGGTTTGTAATCAAAGACTTCTGCTTCTTCTACATTAGCCATATCACGCACAACGATGCAGTGAATGGTGGAACCTACGCGTAATAGTCCCGTGCTTTCTATATCAAACAGTAGTTCAGTTGTCATGGATGGTTTCGATGGATGGTGTTTCTTCGTCTGGGTCTGGATATAGTTCCTTATCAATCTTCCTGTTTGCGTGCTTGTTAACAGACAGGCGTGGATCCTCATCTTCAAAGTGAGGTTCGATAGCGATGTTTAGTTCACGTGCAAGACGTGCAGCTCTACGGAACTCGTCCTTGTAGTAAGGCTCCCATTCGTGAGCAAGGATGACAATCTTTCTGATGCCCATGATGTGAGCTTGAAAGATTGATGCAGAGAATGGATAGCGAGTTGTATAGATGACAGCACCAGTCATAGGTGAGCCACGTTTGCAAGCACCAGCGATGGCGTAGCAAACAGGATCGATCTCAACTTTGGAGTCAGTAAGTAATGACCTACCGTCTCCCAAGATCTCTCTATCGCGGACGATAACACACCCACCAGGAACTAATGGGTGAGTAGATGCGTTACCAACTGCCTTCGCAACATTAATAAAGTGTTGCTCCTTATCATCTATATAAGTTGGATCACCTTTGGGTGCGGACATATCACATTTAGGAGTCGTTACTCTTATATTAGGTAGTGAAACAACTATATGCGGATACATGGATTACATCAAATTCACTAAAGACTTCAAAGAATATACTGATTGGAACTTCAACAATTCAGTTAATGATGGGATTAAAGGAGCATTCGGTGATGATGTTCTAGTGTTTGACGATCGTGTCAATAGCCCTAGCCATTACACTGCAGGCAAGCAAGAAGTAATTGACGTTATTGAAGACGCTATTAAGACAGCTCCAGACACAACACAAGGCATGCTTCAAGCACAAGTGTTGAAGTACATGCTGCGTCTATGGTTGAAGGACAACCCTATTGAGGATGCCAAGAAAGCTGAGTGGTATCTGAAGCGTTTGATCTCGAAGATGAGTTAGATATCAGCATCGTTTAAATCTGAATAGGTTACCGACATAAGTGAGAGACTCGTGCTCTTGCTTATGTTTTAGTAGGCTATCGAAAATAGTTTCTGCTGACAACGTAGTGTGAACAAACTCTACAGAGATCCCTTCAGAGAACTCTTTGATACCAGGGTTGTACCACTGAACAGGACGTAGACATTCCCATGGACTTAATCCTTGTGACACCCAGGAGTTGAGCTCCTCTATACGTTGTGCTGTCTTAATGATGTGTGCCTCATGAGCTGCTTCTTTAGGCAGAGATATGAACTCGTTATTACATAGCAAAGCGTGCTTCCACATCAACGTTCCATCCTTATGGATGAGACGACAGGGGTGCACCTTTGAACCTGACGGCAGGTTATAGAAAGCTCCGGGTGAGATATGCCTACTCATCACACATCTCCTCTATGCTCTTCGTAATGCTCTAGGTCTTTAGCCCAGTTGTCGCCAGCATATTCATTATATATAACTCGACCTATATCACGGAAGCTGTTGTAGAACAGAGTGACTTTATCGATGTCGCTAATGGTAGCGTCAAGGGGTGGTCCATAGAGTAAGACGTTCCATGTAGATGGGCAGACAGACTCGAAACCTTGACTTGTAGCGCGAAGTTGTTTAATTCGCCTGAAAGGAATGCATACAGGATAGTCCCAAATAATAGGAGTGGCACGAATGATCTCACTAGCCGACGTAAAGAAGACGAAGCTTTTGATGTGGTTGTTTCTGTATTCATTAATCGTTTTGTTTAACCAGATACGTGTATTACGTACAGCTCCTTTAGGAGATACCCAGACGTTGCCATGCCAGTGTTCTTGTAGAGGATTAGTCTCCAAGGAAGGCACAGACGTAGCATCAACTAGCACCTGTTGGATAGGGTCAGACGTTGGGTCGTAGTCAATACTTCCCATGACTTGGCGTGCTCTCTCAATCAACTGTGGTGTTGGGTAGAGAGGTAGCTTTAGTCCGCTTTCCTTTAGTTTATTCTGTAAATTCTGCTGCGATCGTTCGGAAGCTTTCTTGGCTCCCACCTGCTTCGACTGCAAATGTTCTTGTTCCAGCATCACTGATCAAGGTAATTAGTACATTTTTTGACCAGTCATTTTCATCAATCTCTTCGAGCAACTTGCGAAGGAAGTCAACGATCTCAGTGTCTTCTTCGGACTCTGCAGTCTGAAGATCAAATTCCACAGCGGAACCTGACATGAAAGTTGTTGAGTCGTTCTGAAGGTTGATGATTAATGAACCAGCACCTTGAGCAAGCACACCATTAGATGCAATATTAATTAGATCAGTAAGGATTAGTTCTGCAGTAGCAGCAAGAAACTTTTGTTCTTGCGACTTCTCATCACCAAACTTATCCGATTGAATTAGTTGCTGTAATAGGTCTGTGCGTCTAGACATAATGTAATGACTCTTGTGTAAGTTTAAGTGAATTAAAAATCTGATGTGGGGTCATCATCACCAGTCTCATGATCTTCTGGCAATTCAAATAGTCCCGGTGATTGTGGTTTTGTCTGACTGATATGTCTACCGGCAAGCATGTCAACCATCACAGCTTCGAAGCGTTCATCAAACATAGAGTTTGGATTGAGTGTTAAGTGCTCACGTTCTTCAATACCTTCAGCCTTAATGATCTTCTCTTGTTCTTTGACTGCTTCTTGAACCATGAACTCAGCGATCTGCTGCTTGAGTGTGTGTAGTTCACAAGCAAGCTCAAAGCTTTCTAGATAGCTGTCGTGGTCTACAAAGACTCCAACATTCTGCGGAATAAGATGAAAAGGATTGCAGCAATACTTATTACCACAGGTATTTTTAACGCCGCTGAACCCAAGATCACCCCAAGTAAACCACATAGCAACCCGCTGAGGATGATGCTGTGTAGAACTACTAATTCCATGTCGTCTCCAAGCAAATTGTGGTTGTTTAGTTCGTTTGTTTACGCATCCATTCCAATCCCAGCATTCATCAGGGTCTCCAATATCAACTTGTGACCAGAACTTGAGTGCCTTAATGCGATTCTTTTTCAATAACTTAGAGATGTCAAAAGACATTCGACCTTCACGGGCACCAGCTACACAGCGCACGCATGCTTGGTGACTGTCGTAACGCATGCTGTGGGTAGAGAACCTACCGAGTGAGTGCCCTGTATAAATACAAAGCTCACCCTCTTCAGCGGTGTTAGAGAGCTGCTGTACGCGCCTGCCATAGGCATGACCACCACGGCCTTTATGAGGTTGAGCTTCAGGCATTAGAAATTTCCCTCAGGTTTTACATAGGTTCCACCCAGCTTTGGGTACTGTTCTTCTAGTGGTAATGCTGTGAGTTGATTATCAATCATGTACTCATAGCGAGTTGAGTTCTCAAACTTAATTCGAATAAGTTTTGACTTAGGGGTGTAATACTCTGGTGTTCCTACAACCAAAGCAGTCATCCCATTTGTAGCGACACGGACACGAAGCCCAAGTTTGATATCTGAAGCGTGCATATTAATACCTTATTTGTTATTAGTGTAATTAGAAATCGTTCAAAATATGTGATTCATCCAAGGGATCATCCTTAGGACGTTGCCATACACGTACCGATTTAGATTTACCATTAGCGTCTTTCCTGCTTGTTACCAAGCGACGCCATCCCATCGACTGCAGAACGTCAGCTACCCGACGACCTTCACGACGAGACTGGTTGCGAGGGTCGAGCTCTAGTGCATGCGTTAGCACGTCAGCTGCTGTGACTTCTCGTTTGATTACTACGTAAGCAGCAATCTTATCCATCCAAGGATCTGGATCACCAAACTCTTGAATGTACTCAGAGATAGCTGCAATCTCACCGCTGTTAAATTCATATCCAACACCGCTGCGATATGCATCTACCGCTGCAGCCCACAGACTATCACGTTCTTGTGCAAGTTGCTTCCAGGGAATCTGAAATCCACCTGCAATTTCTAGAGGAACAAAGCGTCTGTTACCTGTGCTATCTACAAGGAACTGGTTCCTGTTAGTCGTGCCAATCATGACAAACCGACGTGGCAGTTTGGATGGCAACGATGCATAGGGATAACGAACCTCGTCCACCCTGCTGGTGATTAGGTTCTTGAAGTTCTCGATGTTCCGAGTGTTGAAGTAGTTATCAATCTCAGGAAGCTCAAGCATCCACGCCATGTGTAGGCGGTACTGCTCTTTCATCAGAGTCTCTAGTGGAATAGTGATCTCTGCGAACAACGCATCGGGTACGAGGTTGCGAGCAAGCATCGACTTACCTACACCCTGTGCACCCACAAGGATGGGTAGCCAGGACATAGATGCACCAGGGTTATAAGCACGAGCAACTGCACCAATCATCATGCGCTGCATGGCGAGTGTGGCTAGTTGATGCTTGTTACCTAGGAAGACTTCGCCAATACGATCCCAATCTTTATGAGGGATGGCATGAGCAGCACAGCTATCTAAGTAGCGTGTGATTGGACAGTAACCATTCTTCCCTGCTGCATATTGAATAGCAGACTTGATACGAGGCTCAGGAATGAAGACGCCATACTCACAAGCAAGCTTGGTAGTCATGATGTCCAAGTCATTACCTTCAAGCTGAACGACTTTGCCGTTCGGATCGTCGTACTCAATCGCATTCGTGAGTCTGTTTTTACGCAGACCACTAAGGATCTCAGTTACTTTTTCAACATCAGACTCCCGTTCTTTAGCAGCATCTTCGTTGCTCTTCTTCGGGCGACCTCGTTTAGCTACCTTCTTTGAATCGGGTAGGGGTTCTGGTTCAAATTCCATACGCTCTTTCTTTGCATGTTTTATTACTTCATCGAAGCTGACTAAGGGATCGGTCTCTGTATAACCAACAGCTCCACCAGCTGCACCGAAGCGCAGGTTACTAGGGAGCTTAGATGTCCAATTAGAATCTTGCTTCTTTGCTAGCGAATACAGTTTAGTATGACCAGCATATTTGCCGAGACCTTTCCACTTAAACGGTCGAATGTTTTCTTCTTTGTGACCATGATGACCACGTAATACCCAGTCAACCCAGTCATCAAATAAGACAGTACCTACGCCAGCACAAGCTGCCATAACAGGTACGTAGTAAGACTCGTATTCGTCGTCGTTAGTTGGCTCAAGGAACTCGCGCAGGAGCCACTGACAGCGTTTGATATCGATGTCTTCACAGTCTGAAGAAGTGAATTCCTCAGGCTCGTCGTAGTCAATATCAGCCAGCAGGAACGCGGGAACCAACGCACCATCATTAAGACGATGACGAGTATTTGTATTGCCGTACCAAAGGCGCTCAGGCTTTTGTCCGCAGTTGTCTTTGAGTTCATTTAGTCCTAAGTCTGCAAGCAATCGATTAACGATCAGCCAGTAAGCACCACGGTGTTGACGAGTTGACTCAAGGTCAATCTCTAGTGCAAAGATTGCACGGAACCGATGCTCTTTTTCTGTATGGCTAGCAGATGTATAGGTAGCTAAGCACCACTCTTTAGCAGTCGTGGTATCCCAGAACTTATCAAGGGTAGTGTCACCATCGAAGTCGATGACAACGATGTTGCTACCGGCTGCATTATCTGCAAGCCGATGACGGTCAACAAAATGGGTAGCGCACCAGCCGTAACCGGAAGCTACCCACCCCAATAGCCAGTCGATGCTGACTAATACGTTGGACCAATTGCGAGCAACCAACTGAGGGTTGCTCTTGTTCTGGCAGTTCTTATTGACTGCTACCTTCAGTATTTTTTGCATCCTCCATCTCATGAAATTGTTTTGCCCTCGCTAGAAACTTCGTTTCGTATCTATCCATTTGGTCGGTATCTATAAATATACCTTGAGAGATTTCTGGCGTCGATACGATAATCAAAGCTACATCACATTTATAACCTGTGCGTTCAAATAGTGCGAGCCGATAAGCCGCCATTTGTTGTGCACATTTTTGATACTTACGCCATCCACCGAACCCCATGCGGTCTCCCTTGTCAGGGAAGCAGTTCATGTACGGTCCGTTGCTAGTTTTAAAGTCAGCTATAACTTTAACCCCACCTATCTCACCTATGAGATCAGGGCACCCTGCATAAAGGTGCTCTGTACTCCACACATATGCAACCTCTCTATCGTCTGAACGAAGATGGTTCCAGTCAGGACGTAATGGACGTTCCGACCAGTGAATTGTATCAAACCAATCAAGGTAAGGTGTTAAGCCATTCCAAAAATCTTGATACTCTTCAGGCACACCAGGGTCTAAGCCACGCAGATAATTTTCACAACCGAGGTGAATAGCAGAGCCACGAGTGGACGCTGCTTCTAATGCACCAGGGTTATTTTTTTGCCACGTACGCAGTCCTGCCTTAGCTTTTTCTGTTTCAGTTGCAGAAAGGACTGTCGTAACTGAGGGCATGTATAACCCTGAACATAGGTATTTTCGATAGCCGCTCGGAGTTTGAATCCGATACGGCATATCTTTAGTAGTCATCCTCCCTTACCTGTTCCTGGAACCCCTGCGAATACGTTGTGCTTGGATCTGTAACTGTGGTTTGCTGTTGAAACATGGCATACATTTGCCCCACTGCGTTACCTACAGCTTCAGTTACTTGACCCATGGCTTCGACACGAGCAGTGAGATGAGCAACCTCTTGTCGTAGCTGAATGGTGTGATCCATCAGAGAAGGGGTGCGTGCAACAGGAGCTGGCTGTGCAATTGCTGCTTGATGTGGTGACTCGGCTTGAAAGTTTGCAGTAGCTTTCTGCTTAGCACCTTCAATAATTTGTGCGATGCGCTCCTGCATTTCAGGAGGCAGCCCGTCTGTATTTACGTTAGACATTAGAATTCAGTTTCCTCTTCTTTTACTTTTTTAGTTGTGGTAGTAGGTGTTACGTGGGCTCCGCGTTTGTCGGTTCCACCAGCCGGAAGACCTTTAGACTCGACTTGCTTACCATCGAAAGGATCTTTGCCTTCAAAGAAGTTAGGTAGCCAGATGGTGTCTTTTTCTTTTTCCCAAGTTGATTTAATTTTATCTGGGACTTTACGAACCTTTGGTAAGATGCTGTATGAAGTTTCCAGACCGGCTCCCTTACGGCTAATCTTAATCGAAAAATTTGCAAGCCCATCTTCGGTCCATGTGTAGTCTTCAATCTCTTGAAGAATCTCAGTAAGCTGTTCTCGTAGTGATTTTTGTTCAATAAATAGTACCTCTAAACGTGCACGTGCTGCGCTGGTAGCAACCCAAGCAAGGAACCGCCGTGGCTTAACGAAGGTGCCGTCAATCTTGGGACGGTCTGGTTTGGACCAGTCAGTCTCTCGGGCGATGTCAGCAGGCTGCCCAGGGTGAGTGCGAGTAACGACGTAGCCATTAAAGCCAAGCTCGCCGTTGTCACGAACTTTCTCGGATGCGTATTGCCATCCCATGATTGCGTGCCCTGTCTCGTAACAGCCAAGCAAACGGAACTCTTCTGATTCTCCATCTTTAAGTGAGCTAGGTTTCCAATAAGGTTGTGCTTCTTTAGTTTCGATTTTGTCTTTAGGAGCCTCCAGCATTTCTGGAGGTAGAACTTGTAGCGTCATATTTATATTGTTTAGACTCTACAAATATAAGTAATACAATAGATAAATGTGAGCTATTAAGTTATGCGTTTTGCTGGTGATTTGATTAGGCAAGGGAACCCGAATGATACTATCTCTCCTCAGTCTGCGGATGAAGTTTATAGGTTTCAGCAGCACTTAAGAGACAAGCCAACCGTCCCTAGCTTTAACGCAGAGGATTTAGTAGATACACCAGAGATGGCACCTGGTCCATACTTCTCAGGACAAGATCTCATGCGTGATAAATACATTCGTTCTGATCCACGCAGTGGAGTAGCGCAAGGCTTTAAAGATGGGCAGGAAGTAGCATTAGCTCCGGCAATTCCTGTTGCTGCTGGTCTAATTGGTAAAGGACTGAAAGTTTATGGAGCAGTAAGATTAGGTCAAGCTGCTTTGGATGGTGGAGGTGTAAACCCTGGAACCAAAGCTGATTACAAAAATCAAGATCCAACTAGTCAATACAACAGACACAAGCAAGATGCTGACAAGAACTACATGGAAATCATGAAGTCAGGATTCATCTAAAATTTTTTGCATTAAAAAAGAGCCTCGCGTGAGACTCTTTGGGGTATAGATCAGAAGACGAGAGCGTTACATACTTGTTGATAGTTAACTTCTCCACCAAAGACCTCATCGATTGCTGTCTTTGATTCGCGCTCTAGCTTGCTGTCATTCTTAGACAGTGCGTATCCGTAGCAAGCTTTAGCAATTTGACCTGCGTATTCCTGCTTTACTTCCATAGCTACAACTGAACCCTGTGCATTACGTGCAGCAGAGGCAGCAGAGTTGATAAGGCTGCTAGATGATAGAGCCAGGGGTAGTCCTACAACCACTACGGCAGCGGAGCGGACGATGCTATTGATGTCGATGTTCATGATAATTAGTTAGTAAGTGTGTGTGTTTAGTAATCAGGTACTGGATCTACTTCTGCATATCCCTTTGCTTGACCCGTCTTTCGAGATGATCCGTTAGATTTCTCTCTTTCTTTGCGAGTCGTGAAGTCGTTCGCAACGATTGCACGGTAAGGGCTCGTGTCGCCTTCTTTACGGTACTCACGCAGATAGCCGTGGATGCATATGCCCCGTCCTTTGCGAACTCGACTGCTGAGTTTAGCTTTCCTGCTTTCATGGAGTTCCATAAAGAGCCAGGTAGTGACGTCAGCGTCGTCCAAGGTTGTCCCGACTTTGATTGCGACTTGACCATTTTTTCTCTCCTTAATTTCGTCAGATCCAAAGAACGCGTTACCCAGTACGACCTGGTTGCAATACATGTCTTGTGGGATGTTGAACTCAACAGTTGTCACCATCAAATCCAAGGGCTGTGCTGTGTCTTCTGAGAACACCAAGTAACCGGTGATCAGAGCTCGGGTGCCTTGTTTCCAATCAAGGAATCCGTCGAGCTTTGGACCGGAACGGTTGTAGCAGAGGGCACGGAGCTTGACCTCGTTGTCACCACTACCAGCGGGGATAACAACATCAGCGCCACGATAGTCAAGCCCATAAGCGTTGATTGGATCTGGAGTGATTCCTCTGAGTTCAACAGTTGCTGCGATAAAGTTCATTTATAGACTGTACGTTTGTCAGTCTTTAATATAAGCACTATCCCCACATAGCGCGAGCTACTGTAGGTAGTTGAGTATCAAGAATCTCACCAATCTGTCGTGCGATTGTTTGATGCTCTGCTTGGGTACCATTAGCACCACGAAGATCTATATAGTGTAACCAAGAACGGATAGTGCCCGACATATACAGCCTAGTTTTCGCGTTAGTTGGAAGCACATCGCGAGCACATTCTTTAGCCACACCAGCTTCAAGCAGTCCTTTATACAGAGCAAGTGCCTGTTGATTATGATTATCAATCATCTCTTCCCAAAGCTGTTGAGTACTTTCAGGTAAATCGTCGCGAGAATTTTGGCGATTCTTAAAGTCTTGTGATCTCAGTTTGGGTACAGTTAGTTCTTGAACTTCTGAGTAGCGCTGTGAGAACTCTTGAAATGAGAAGGATCGGTGTCTAAGGATTTGCGGACTAACAGCTCTTGTAGTCTCAATCTCGACGCACATGGACGCCATTTCGAAGGGTGACCAGTGTCGGTGCTTGATGAGATATTTGATGAGTCCTTCGACATTTGGGTTGTCCTCGTTAGCTGGGTTAGATACTCGTGCAATTTTTCCGATAAGCTTCTCAGCATCAGGAGTGATCCAGATAAGTTTTGCTGTGTGCATTATTTATAAGAGTTGATTAGTACCCGCAGTTGTTTAACGGTGCAGTGCTCTGCCTTTTCTTTAACAATAAGGATGAGCTTGTCTATGTAGTCTTGTTTAGTCATTTAATTTTGTGGAGATTCTATCGAGTTCTTGTACTTGTTTAGCGTAATACTCACGCCACTCAGCAACAGATAATTTAAAAGCTTCAACTAGGTTGTCGCCACTGATTGGATCATCGTGTTGCACGTCACCAATAAAATCATCAAACAACTCTTTGTAGTATCGAACAGTTCCGAATTCAGTCATCTGATTTAATCTTTCCGTATAAGTTAGGTCGTACATTTCCATAGCCAGAAGCTATCTTGACAACTTTGCCGTGACCCTTGACTTTATCATGATAAGTATCAAAGATATCTACCATCGTATAAGCACGAACAACGTCATGCTTAGTAACGCTGTCGTACTCATAAGTCACGATATGAGTGTCTGATGGTAGTCCTTTATCGTCAAATTTATCTAAGTCAATCTCTTGTTCAAGGATTTGAATCTGTCCTTTCTCTTCTTTAGTAAATTCCAAACTAGGCATATTGGGGTAAGTTTTGATTAGCGGTCTCGAAGAACGCAGGCATACGTGAGGCACGTGTCTCAGCTAGACCTTCGGCTTTGCCACGGGTATAGAGAGAGTCACTACTTGCGAGCCAGAAGTTGCTGGAGAGGTGCTTGTTCTCACTCTCACCTTGGAGAGATTGCAAGACCCAGCTAACTGTTGCTCTACGGAGGTTGTTGAGCTCCTTGTCAGACTTAAGTCCGAGTGCTTCACAGACAAGCGTATTGGCAGCGACATGCGTCTGCTCGTCACGTGAGATGTCCGCACTTGTCGTACGCAATCCTGTATCTCCCAGGAAGCGGAAGATTGGAAGCAGTACGAAGAAGACGGAGCGTTCCAGGACAACAGCCTTGAGTACAGGGTGTCGATCCAGTTCCAGCCACGCCTTCTTAATGCGCTCAGCCTCTGCTTCAAAGCGAGGGTTAACACCATGCGCTTCAGCTGCAAAGTTGAGGGCGATATCATGATTCTCTTCATCTACAACGTTAGACATAAGCAGTTCCTTACAACCTTCGATGTCAGGCAGGTCGCCTTTCATAGCTTCGCTAATGAAGTCGCCTACAGGAATCTCAAGGCAGCGGAGTGCAAGTGCACGTTGGATAACATCTTCACCACCATTAAGTAGTGTGCCAGCAGATACTTGGACAGGAGTCCAGGTACGCTTGCGCTGATGAAGGTGTAGGTAAGGAGTTGCTGCTTTCATTTGAATTGTGTATAGGGTTTACTCGGCACAGCCCACGCATTCGCTAGGGCTATTGAATTGGCTGTAGTCAGCTTCGTCATTACCTAGTTCGTCAAAGCCAAACATGGTTGCGAAGTCGCCGTCCAGAGCTGCAAGAGCATCATCTTTTGCTTGTGTGTTCTGCATAACCTGCAAGCTGTAATACAGCGAGGTTTGCGGAGATGCCAGCCATTCTTCAACAAAAGCATCGTTGTATTGAACAACGTCACTCCATGAGTTGAATGAATAGCCATGCGACAAGCCAGTGCGGTGAATCATTTCCATGATTCCATCGACTACAAGTTTGTAATTGTCCCAACCAACTGTGTCAGCTGTTTCAATTTCACCGTAGTCAAATGTTTCGACACCAAATGTAGAGCTGTCCCTATCTACTGTGCGCCCGATTGGCGGTGCAATTTCGGGGGCTGTAGTATAGCCAGCTCGGTCTGTATAGCGATAACTACAGGAGGCAGTTGGTGCAATTGCGAAGGCGCGATCCATGTTGGCGGCTCGTGCTACTTCACTTGCTGCATCAATACCTGACTGAAGTGCTTTTACAATCTTAGTTGCAGCTGGAGTCGTCGTGTGATCTTCGTTAGGGAAGTTATGTGCACGTAATGCTGTGCCAAACTCACCGTATGTAACTCCTTCCAGCGCAAGGAGATTGGCTAGTCCAAGCATGCCAAGTCCAACCTGACGATCATCTTTTTGTGAGAGATACTCACCAGTTTTTTCAACTCCCGTCGTTGGATGCAAGGCACAAAGTTCAGCCATACCTGCTGTAAATGCACCAGACAGATCTTCAGGGCGACAAGCACCCAAGTTGATATGTTCCAAGAGACAAGTGCCACGGCTACGCAGGAAGACTTCGAGGCAGACATTCGCGTAGATACGTTTGCCGTGCTGGTCAGAGCGAATCTTGGCAAGCCAGATGTCACCACGTGCAATACCTTTGATGATTGCATCCTTAACTGCAGGCTTAGCCATGTCCCACATCACATTAGTGAGGTTGACGCAACGCTTAGCCCATGGGATCTCATGCCTAGGCATGCTGACAAACTCAAGAATGTCAGGGTGATTAAGGTCAAGGTGTAGAACTACTGCTCCGTTTTTGTAAACGCCTCCTCTGCGAAGTTGTTCATTAAGACAGCTATAGATTTTTCCAAATGAGCATGGGCCACTCGCAACGAGTCCGTTCCCGTTATCAGTGCCAGCTGCTCTAATGTTTGAGAGATGGACTGCAACTCCCGCACCGAAGCGCAAACCGTGGGATACATAGCGCCAACTTGCTTCAATTCCATTAGGTCCTTCCATACTGTCGTCTACAACAAACACCGTGCAGCTAACAGGCAGACGGCTATTAGGATCATCGATCCAGTTTTGAACCCGACCTGTACGGGCAATTACATTATTTTCCATGTGTATCGTAATAGTTTAGTTGTGGACGTGGTAGACAATCAGATAGATCAGGTGGTGCATAGTTAGGTCCTTTTAGAACCTTGCCATCTTCTCTATAAATAGGCTTCCCTTGTTCATCTAGTTTACTGAGATTAGACTCAAAGACGCGTGTCATCGCCTTATCAAGATCGATGCCATAAGTAGCTGCAAACTGATAACAAACAAAGACAAGATCTGATAATTCTTTGACCAGTTCTTCACGTCGTTGCACGTTCTCAGGATCAGCAAAGCACTCGTCAGCTGCTGTTAGAAACTCACTACCTTCTTCGAGGATGAGTCCACACTGCATGTCCCATAAGGCTTTCTTAATAAATCCATAGCGAGAGATGTTAGGCAAGATCTCTTGTCCAAAGGTTTCGCGGAACTTAACCGCTTGTTCTTGTAATGACATCACTTTTCTCTGAGGGTTATACGTCCACGTCCAAGGTCATATGGACTGAGTTCAACTGCTACGCGATCACCAACTAAGAGTTGGATCTTGCGTGTGATCAGCTTACCAGATGCACGACATAAACACTTATGTTCGATTGGGTCATCTAGTTCCACGTTGAAGTAACCGTTACCACTTTCTTTGTAGATAGTGCCACGTGCTTCAATCACGTCGGCTTTCTTAGACATTAGAATCCTTTAGCTTTTGTATGTTTTTCTTTGTCTTGTTTATACAAGTTGGCCGGTGCGATCTCAATCAATCGCTCTTCACTTTCGTTAGCTAATAGTGAGCACATCTGGTCTACCGCCATGGCGAAGACACCTGCATGTGACAACTTTTTAACTTTGTGAACGGCTAAATCAAATATAAACTCTTCTCTCTCGTTCTGTGTCATTAGTTGTAAGTCTATTTTCAAATTGATGGTGAGTTGTAATGTCTACTTGATCGTCAAACATGGTTGCATTACCAGTTTTGAACGTGCGTGTAGTTACAATTCTTCCGTTAACAATATGTTCATAACGCATGCAGTCGTAGTGACCGCCTCCGCTATTAGCTTCCCAGTGAAGATCTAAATGCTCTTCTGTATTTACTTCAACAGGACAAGCATCGTCACCGTCTTCCATATCGTTGTAGAAGAACCATCCACGCCAGTAGTCATCTTCATTTAAGTTGACAACTTCTAGATGAGTTGCGTTTTCATCTTCTAAAAACCAGCCCCAAGCGAAGTCAATATCTGTATCAGCACCATCAGGAATAAACATTTCGTCCCAAGCGTTAGGGCTGTGGACAATTGCATATACTTCCTTTGTCATTCAGGATGTGCGTATGTGTAAGCGTCTAGCGTTGCCGGGAGGTGTTCGATGATGCTGTTAGCCCCAACGAATCTTTCAACTGACTGCTCGACATAGTCGCAGTCTTCGTCCCCATCGGCATCGAGTTGGCAAGAGACCTCCTCATGTACGACAACGAGTGTTGGTGTGAGTTCCACCGATAGCTCCTCTGCAAGCGCCGTACGAGCGCCTGAGGCCGTCTTAAGAGGCACAAAGTGGAGCTCAGCTTGCTCAGCTTCCGTGAGAGTTTGGACGTGGTCCTTGAGGCGTGTGCAAGGGGCACAAGACTCTTGAGTAAATACATAGAGTTCGTAAGTTTTCATCATTAGTTATGCAGGTGTTCCGTCTGTGTAATAAAAACCACCGACGCAGTTCTCGTTATTCGATATTACTAAATGCCTGGAATGTTGATAGCACTTCATTCCCATATGATAGGAAATCATGACCGGGGTACCAGGCACAACAGTATCGAGACGATTGCATAAAATCAGACGTGTAGCTGGTGGCTTACGTTTGTATTGGATCTCGGCGTCATAGCCGATGTGTTCATCCTCCTGAAGTGTTGTTGGGTTAAATACAGTTCGAACCACAGGTTCAGAGACAACGATTGCCTCCATCTCAGTCATGATTCTTGGTTTCATATTCCTCTTCGTGTAAGTAGTCGCAGTAGTCGTCAAAGTCCATGGGAGAAGCCCAGTCATCGAAGGCATACTGAGGTGTTGGATCAAAGTCGGCTAAGTATTCTTGATACTTAACCTTCATTTGAGTTAGGTTCATGAGTTAGGCAGATGAAGTTTTAGTGGAGGTAGATACTTTTTCTCAGCAAGGTACACTTCGACTTCCTTGCGCTGATCGCTAGTGAGATAACCAAACATGATGTTGAGTATCTGATTGAGATAGTGCGTAGGAAATTCTGGTGAGTCTTGGGCCAGTGCTGCGTGGCACAGCAATACGACATCGAGCACGTCGTAATCGGCAACGTCATCAATCTTCGGCATGGGTTAGTTCCGCGTATTCAGTTGGGTGTTCAGCAAAGTATTCAAGTAGTTCGATAAGGCGTCTCGCCGTCATGTGTTCTGAATCAATATTGAGGTGAGCCAGGACATTTGATAGATAACGACGAGCAGCCATCAGTTCAGTGACTGCTCTTGACATTCAGAAGTCAGGTGTTTGGTCAGCAGTAGGGAGAGCACGCAGCTCTTCGAGTACAGATACCTCGGCAGGTACGCCGTTGATCTCTGCATCAAGGATGGAGACAGAGTCACGCATGATTGCTTCGATCTTGTCACTTGCACGATCAGAACGAGCTTCTGCAAGTTGTGTGTACATCTCGTTGTCACCGATGCGCTCGCTATCGATGAAGATGCTGGCAAACGATGGACGCATGCCTTGGTCACCTTTCTTAGACCAGAAGGTAAAGCGCTCACCCATGGTGTAGGTGGGATGTCCATACAAACCCATGAGGGCTGTGATGACACACTGGGACCACATAGTGGTGAGACCAGAGGTAACCATGACGGTTGCACCCTCAGTGCTCTCTAGATACACATTCAGCTTGGTTGAGTGGAAGGTGCCGATGTCTTCTGCAATAGAGATCTTGGACAGTCGCACTGCTTTGAACTGCTGCAGTGGCTTACCTGAGGTAGGCACAGTCAAAGCGATGTACTTGCCTTCGTCTCCGACATACTGAAAGAACACAGCGTCAGAGTCTTTGTCGAGTCCTACGCCAATCATCAGGTCATAGTCAACAGATGTAGAACCAGTGAACTGAGAAAGGACTGATGCAGTAGGAGTGATAGTCATAGTGATAAGTAAGTGAACATGCCGTAATGGCAATAAGAAATAGAGCGCCCGCTCGGGCGCGTAAGGTCAACGGTTGCGGTCAGGATCTTCAGCCGCTAGCCGGTTGGCTTGTGCTTGGCATCGGTCAGCTACTAGCTGATAGACACGCAAGGGATCTTCAGCCTCATGCTGAATGATTAGCTGCTCAAGAAAGTGCATGAACAGGTCTGCAAGTTTTACGGTTTCCATATGTCAGGCTGCTGCCAGTTCTCCTGCCATCTCAGCCAGCTTGGCTGTAGCTAAACACTGGATAACTGTCCAAGCTAGTTCGCCTGACATTTGTTCTTGGTCGCAGAAATATTCTGTACCGTCTTCAATCAATTCAGTCAACTCAACGAGTTGGTCTTTAGTGATGTTCATTCAAGGAGTTATATATGTTCAGGCCCATCGCCGGGCACACCTTTAATATAGCCCCCGTTAGGGGGCAAAGGCAAGTTAATTAAGCTTCTTCATCTTCATCTTCAACTTTCTTTTCGATGTCAAGTTTCTTGAGTGCATAGTCAGCAACAGCTGCATCGACTGCTTGTTCAATTGCTTCTTCATCGATGTAGTCATGCATGATTAAGCAGACCGAACGACGAACAGCAAGTGTCATCTTTGGATAGTTTTTAATTAAATAATCGTTGGCATCAAAGATATATTCTGCATCAAATTCTGTATTTAGCATGGCATTAAAAAACCCTGTAGTAATTCTAAGGAACTACTGCAGGGGATGAGAGATTAAAGAGTTTATTTATCGGCTTTTTTAGCAGCTTGCCTAGATTTAATATTTTGCTTCATAGTCTTTCTGGTTGCTTGTGATTTCTTCCGAAGACTAGCAAGCTTTTCAGTATCACCATTTTTACGTGCTGCTTTTTTCTTAGCTGCTAAAGCTTGCATTTTTTTAGCATTTTCACCTTTGCCAGTCTTAGCTTTATTAGCTACTCTCACAGCTGCTGATTTTTTATCAGCAGTTTTACCGTTAGCACGGGTGATAGAAGTTACTTTGCCTTTTGCATTAGTTGTGCGCCCTGTGGTTTTATCGCCCTTAGTGCGAGTCCTAGTAGTAGCACCGCTTTTTTGTGTAGTAGTTTTGGTGACACCGCCACCTTTACCCGTTACTTTTTTGATAACAGTTCCATCTTTCTTGGTGCGCTTTTTAACAGTCGCACCATTCTTGTTTACTCTAGAAGTAACGGCCATGATTAATTAATACAATCTTTTTAAATTGTATCAACTATTTAAAATACGCCAGGTATCAATTGTCCAGTTACTGCGTATGCGCCAATAGCAGCAATCACGCCAAGCATGGCAAGACGACCGTTGAGCTTTTCTGCTTTTTCGTTATGAGGCATGGTGTTCTCCTGAATGTACATAGTGGGTTCGGTGGCGTATACGTTTGTGCGTCCGCCGTCTTCAGTTACTGTAGTCATTTTGAATGTAATGTTTTATTAAGTGTCTTTAGTATATCTTCATATTCCTCATAGCGAGGATTTCTGATGGAGATATTTCGCTGCATGTAATAGACAACTGCTGCACGAATATCGTTTAGTTGTTGCTGATCAAATTCCATTACATCTAAGCTGATTGTTTCAATCATAATGATTTTTGTATTGATTCAACGGTGTTCTTCAAGTTACCAACATCTCTCAAGCCAGAGGCAGAAAACCATGGTGCGTTAGCCCAACTAAAGCCAACGCCCATAGTGCTGTCGGGTGCTGTGATGTACCAGTGACAAGCAACGTCAGGCACATCAACAGCGCACTTACTCCAGTCATCGCTCCACTGTGGGACTTGCACCCACATAACAGCAGCAAATATAAAACTGAAGAGTGATTTAATCACAGTGCATTACCTCTAGGTAGAACTTCTTCTGGGAATACAAAGTTCTCGTGTGGCTGGTCAACAGGTGCCAACCAACTACGGAGACCTTCGTTAAGCAAGATGTTCTTAGTGTAGAAGGTTTCAAACTCAGGATCTTCTGCTGCTCGTATCTCTTGGCTCACGAAGTCGTAAGCACGAAGGTTAAGAGCAAGACCAATAATGCCAATACTGGATGTCCATAGCCCCATAACAGGAACAAACAACATAAAGAAATGCAGCCAGCGCTTGTTAGAAAAGGCAATACCGAAGATTTGAGACCAGAATCGATTGGCAGTAACCATCGAATAAGTCTCCTCTTCTTGCGTGCTATCGAACGCCTTAAACGTATTAGCTTGTTCACCATCTTCATACAGAGTATTTTCTACAGTCACACCGTGGATGGCAGACAGCAGAGCACCACCGAGGATGCCAGCTACTCCCATCATGTGGAATGGATTAAGCGTCCAGTTATGGAAGCCTTGTAGGAACAGAAGGAAGCGGAAGATTGCTGCGACACCAAACGATGGTGCGAAGAACCAGCTGCTCTGTCCTAGTGGGTAGATCAGGAATACGCTGACGAATACAGCGATAGGTCCAGAGAATGCAATTGCGTTATACGGACGGATACCAACAAGCCTGCTGATTTCGAATTGCCGAAGCATGAAACCAATCAGTGCAAAGGCACCGTGCAGTGCAACGAAGTTCCATAGTCCACCGAGTTGACACCAGCGGACAAAGTCACCCTGTGCCTCAGGTCCCCATAGCAAAAGCAACGAGTGACCCATAGCATCAGCAGGTGTGCTTACTGCTGACGTGAGGAAGTTTGCTCCTTCGAGGTAACTCGAAGCAAGACCATGCGTGTACCAGGAGGTGACGAAGGTGGTCCCTGTGAGCCATCCTCCGATGGCCATATAAGCGCAAGGCAGAAGCAGAAGACCGCTCCAGCCAATAAATACAAATCTGTCTCGCTTGAGCCAGTCATCAATAAGGTCAAAATAGCCTCTCTTCGGTTTGGTTAATGTTGCAGTAGTCATTCGGATAGCACCAGATAAAATTTAGTTTGATCTGAAGGTGCGTTCTCATAGGAAGAGATATCACCGTAGATTTTGTGGTCTTTGTAGCCAACCATCCGACCTTTAGTGTTCTGAAGGGCAGGCATAAAGACTATTAGAAAGAAGATTGCAGGAGCACCAACAAGTAGTGCGCCACCAATAACGTAGTAAGTCAGTAGTTCAAGCATAATTATTTGAGTGTTTGATCATGTAAGCCATAAGCCGCCCGAGATGTTCGGGACTATCTTTAACTATTCCTAAAACAACGTTGCAGTCTTTACATAACAGTTCTCTGACTTTGCCAGTGAGATGATCATGGTCAACACAGAAAACATTATGTTTACCACCAGCTTCTGCTTTATGACAGATAGCACAAGTGCCACCTTGAAGTAAAAGCATTTCGTCGTATTCTTCAGGACTAATGTCGTATTTACGACGTAGTTCTCGCGCTCTAGCGCGTTCAGGAGATTGAGATTCAGCAGTTTTAAGACGTGCTTTAGTGCATTCTTTGCAAGTGTAGTGACGCTTGTTAGGATCTTTGTCTGTTTTACGTCCTGTCTTGTAAAAGTCAGTTAAAGGTAATGTCTCATGACATTTGTTGCATTTTCTTGTAGTCATTTATTTCTTTCTTACTATTACACGATAACAAAAAAGGCCCTCATGTGAGAGCCTTATGAATCGCTGTAATCAGCCTATTGATGGGGCAATAAGAGCAATGGGAGTGTTTTCCACAGTGGCTAAATCCAGTGGGAAATTATGGGCGTTTCTCTCATGCATCACTTCCATTCCAAGGCCAGCACGGTTGAGCACATCGGCCCAAGTGTTGATTACCTTGTCCTGCCCATCAACGATGGACTGGTTGAAGTTAAAGCCATTCAAGTTGAAGGCCATGGTTGATACGCCAAGGGCGGTAAACCAGATGCCAACGACCGGCCACGCAGCTAAGAAAAAGTGCAGTGAGCGGGAGTTATTGAATGAAGCGTATTGGAAGATCAGTCGTCCAAAATAACCATGCGCAGCCGTTATATTATAAGTCTCTTCTTCCTGACCAAACTTGTAGCCGTTGTTGAGGCTAACTTGCTCAGTTGTTTCACGAACAAGAGAAGAAGTTACGAGTGATCCATGCATGGCAGAGAACAGTGAACCACCGAACACACCGGCAACGCCGAGCATGTGGAACGGATGCATCAAGATGTTATGTTCTGCCTGGAAAACTAGCATGTAGTTAAACGTACCAGAAATACCAAGAGGCATTGCGTCAGAGAAAGAACCCTGACCGAAGGGATATACAAGGAAGACTGCGGATGCGGCTGCAACAGGTGCAGAGTAAGCAACGCAAATCCAGGGGCGCATACCTAACCGGTAGCTAAGTTCCCATTCTCGTCCCATGTAAGCGTAGATACCGACCAGGAAGTGGAAGACAACGAGCTGGAAAGGACCGCCGTTGTAGAGCCATTCGTCCAGCGTAGCCGCTTCCCAGACTGGGTAAAAATGCAGTCCGATTGCGTTTGAAGACGGGACAACTGCTCCTGAAATAATGTTATTTCCGTAGAGGAGCGATCCAGCAACTGGTTCACGAATGCCATCAATATCTACAGGGGGTGCGCCAACGAAGGCGATAATGAAACAGATGGTTGCAGCAAGCAACGTAGGAATCATCAACACGCCGAACCAGCCCACATAGAGGCGGTTGTCTGTTGATGTAACCCACTTGCAAAACTGCTCCCAATTGGACTGAACGCCAGAAGCGCCAGTAAGAATTGTTGAAGCCATTTTAATAATGCGGTGTTTTGTTTATTGGGTTAGTACTCAGGTGTGGTTAACCTTACTTAACAATCATACACTGATTGTTAGGAAAAGACGATAAGTTTATATACTCAAAGGTCTAAATCTTGTGTCCTTATTTTATAATCTCGCTCGAAATCTCGTGCTTCTTTACGTTCTTTCAGCTGGTGTTCAAGGTGTTGAATAAATCCTTTGGTTGATTCTCGTTTAATAGTTTTACTCATAATTCTCCATTCGAACAATAGCCCGAAGGCTTAACATTAGATTAGCAAGCAGCCCGCTATTTATGCGGGAGTGCTGACTAAAATATTATGTAAATTATCAGCTAAAAGCATAATATCGTCAAGCGTAGCGTTTGACTTAATGCGATTAGCTTTATCTGAAATAACCAGGACATTGTTAGGCACATAACCTAAATGAGGTATGAGCTTGTCTAATGTTGGACTGTTATCACAGCAAGTACCTTTGCCGATAAACAAAGGTATGTCTAGAAGAGGGCAGCGTTCTGGTATGACGACATCGTCAAGTTCAATAGTGAACGGAACATTTTGCTCTTCTGCTCTACGTTTTGCGCCGTGATACATCCAGTATTCTGGTGTGTGGCTTCGACCATGCGTAACTTTGGAGCAACCACAAGACTTACTAGCGCGGAGAGTTGGTAAGTTAAGTTCAGCAATATTGCCGCACTCACATTTAACTGTGTAATAACGCTTATTAGCCTTGTCGGTTGGCCGTCGTTTGCTTGTAATTTTAATTACAGTTCGTTTTCCAAAGATATCTCCAACGGTAACTTTGTCTTTCATAGTATTATGTATCCATACCTTATTCTATCAAAGAAAAGTAACATTTACGTAATCAACGCCGGGACCAATTAGTCCGATTGCTTTGGCTGCGCCATAAGATAAATCGAGCTCACGAGCACCAATGTAAGGCCCGCGATCGTTGATCCTGACTTCGACACATCCTTGATAGCAGACTTCCAAGCGTGTGCCGAAAGGTAAAGTTTTACTCGCGGCGGTATATCCGTACATATTGTAAGTTTCGCCGTTGGCTGTAGTCCTTCCGTGGAAATAGCCACCGTACCAGGAAGAAAGCATTGAGCCCCCTGCCTGGACGGATGAGCCAACACTGAAGAGGGCAGCAGCAGCAATAGCAGAGATAGATTTAATAAACATTTAGATAACATTATTATTTACCAAACCTTAAGTTAACAAATAGGGAACACATTTAAGTGCTCCCAATTATATAACTATCACGCAGTGACTAGGTCACGTGCGATAGCAAAGGCCTTCTTGCTGATCTGAGCACCAGCGCCGAATGTGCCACGAGCGAACTGTGCTCGGGTCTTAGCAGCACTGACGCCACGTGTGCTTGTTTCTACCTGAGTAATAGCGTTAAAGCCATTCCAGAGGGAGAATGAAGCGTACTCTGAGCCATAGCCAGCACGGAATGCTTGCTCTAGCTTCTGACGTTTACGTAGTACTTGACCTTCATCTACGTTGTAGACCTCGTCAACAAACTCGTTGAACTCAGGCATAGACATAGCTGTACGTGAGAACTCACGCATCAGGTCACATTCAGTAGCAAAGTCTTGCCTAGCTACATCAATACTCTCGATAAGAGCATCGAAGTTAGCGTTAGCAGTGCCTTTGTGAGTGATACTTGATTGAGCGCCACTCTCATTGAGAGCAGCAGTCAATGTGTTTTGACAGACAACACGGATGTTGGTGAACTTTGCACCACAACCAGTCTTGCCGTCGTGTCCTAAGTAGCCGACAATGCGGCGCTTTACTGTGTCACCAGGGACGATGTCCGTCTCCGCACCACGGAGTGTGGCGGTAAAGCAGACTTTGGCACCGTCAGATAGAACGATGACGCAGTCCATGTCTGCCTCTTCACGGATGAACTCAGCCATCCGAAGGAGCGAATCGTTTTGAACAATCTCATATTGTCTGCTGACAACACCGAGCAAGGCTTGGGTGTCAGTACGGACAACTCCGAAGTGTTCTGTAGGCAATCCGTCGCGGTGACCTTCGATATCACCCCAGTAATACAAGGGGCGTTTCTCGACAGTAAATAGTGCGTCTGCTGTTTCAAACGCTTCTCGCGCTGGCAAGGTGCCGTCAGTGACGACGCCCATCCCGTGCCAGGCACGTTCGCCATTGCCGAGCCAGCCAGATGTGAAATTTGCGGGCATTTGTTTGTAGCCATGTATTGGACACCAATTGAGAAAGCCGCTGGTAAGCGGCCGCCCAATGTCTACATGGGAACAATTCTCACTGACAACTAGTCAGCTTTTACATTGCTCGATTTGGACCCATATTCACTTAAATACTTAACTACAGCGTTAAGGATTAGGTCGTTCATAGTAATGTCATCGTTGATACCGATGAACTTCAAACTCTTGTGGATGTCAGGAGGCATCACTACTGTTACTCGTTTGATAATGCCTCGGCATGGTAAGTACTAGCATAACTACCTACAGGCTGTGGGCCAGATAGAACACATTATTATGACATTCTGTTCATGAGTAGATACAGTTCTACAGCTTTACAACAGCGTGGTTTCAAAATAAGCGGTTTTTTGCTCGAATGTGCCTACAAACACTGGCTATCGTCAGTTTCTGGGGTACAGGCAAAGTGCTACAAAACTACGCTTGCTACAGTCGTTTCTCTATATATGTCTTTTTTATATAGGCACTACGTAGTTCCCCTATACTTCTTTTTAAATTGGGTATATAAGAGAATAGCGTAGTTAGCGTAGCTTTTTACAGCTGAATACTAAAAAACCCAGTCATAGACCGGGCTTTGCTTGCTACGCTAGTTGTGTAGCTTTTACTGTCGATAAGATTTAACAGTAGCAATAGCGTTATTTAAGTTGCGTGCTTTGACTTCGCCAAGATCACTAGCATCGCTTACATCCATTTTGTATTGATCAGCAAAAGATTGAGTAGCATCGCTTTGGTCATCAGCACGAGGAGCAGGCTCATTTGAATTAGCAAATAAACCATCACGACTACCTAAACTAAGCTTATATTTTTCAAGGTTGTCTTGTGCTTTTGATACAGCATCGCTGTGCTCAAATGATTGAGGATCAGCAGTTGATTGCTCTTCTACGCCACGTCTAGTTTCAATATCATCACGCAAGCCATTGATATCTTTAGTTACGTTATCTAGCTTGTCAGTAATGCTATTGTTGTAGTCATTAACTAAGTTGTTAGTAACGGTAGTAATATCTTCATTAGAAGAGTATTGACCACCGTTGCCTGCTTTCTTATGAAGCTTTTGAGCACTACGTTGGTAATTTACATAGTCTTTAGCAGAAGCATTGCCTTTAACACCGTCCATATGCTGAGCACTGGTGCGGTAATCAAAGTCATTACGGCTTAGATTTTCAAATTTAGCTTGAGTTCTCTTTAAGTCAATCATTCCACGAGTTGCACTTCCACGCCCTTGCATCTCAGGGTAGTACACAGGAGATGAGCCTAAATTTCTTAGTTCCTTTTCAAAAAAACTTTGTTTTTGATGATAGTCCATTTTGTTGAACTTCTTCGGCTTGTCTCGTCCCATAACAGTAAATACTCAGTATTACTATTTTACTGTTCTGGCTCAAAGTAGTTGCCGTTATCGTCTTGTTTGCCGAGCTTAAGTTTATAGCGTTCGAGGAAGTTATCAGCTGCGTCTTTACTAGCAGTATCACCAAACAAGTCAGTACCAGTCTTGCCAGACATTACATCATCTTTATATTGAGCTAAACGAGCTTTAGCGTGTGCGACTTTAGGTGAGTGAGCAAATTCAGGAGGTTCGTCAGTTTCAAAACTATTGTCTTCTTTAGGTTTTTGATCTGTACTAATAAAACGGATGACAGCACCGAGGTCATTTTCAGATTTAATGCCATCGTTCCAGTCACTACCTTCGCGTCCCATCTCTCCAATAAAAGTATTACGGAGCGCTGAATTGTCCATGAACTTAGAAGCATCTCCATCATTTTTGAAAGAGACGTGTCCATCATCACGAATTAAAAGCGAGTCACCAAAAATCTTTTTAAGCTTTCCGGTGCTCATTGAGCCTTCTTTATAAGCCATACAAGAAAAAAACACTTATTACTAGTGTACTTGGTCAGCAGTAGACTTTTTAGGTTTGTAGACAAGGGGTTCATCAAGGTACTCACAGATCATTTCTGAGAGTTCCCAATAGTGAATGAACCAATCAGCGATTAGTCCAGAGTGTGGCAAACAATGGTATCGATACTCGACGTCGTATATCTCGTCCAGTATCTTGTCTCTTAGTTTCTGCTTGTCCATAGATAGAAGGGAAGGAAGGGATATCAGGTAGTGCCTCTACTTCAGCTTCTAGTCTATTGACATCGTTAAAAGGAAATGACATTAGTTATAGAGAGATGCGTAAGCAGGTATGACATATTTGCCGCCAAGATCACAGTTGTTTTTCAATGAATCACTACTGTTTCCTTTCCAGCCAGAGTAACACTCCCAATAGTGAGTAGGTAAACCAGTTACATCGTCAAACCCGTCCATATCGTTATCATAGTAGACACCGAGATTGCCTGCTGCTCCAGCATCTAGTAAACGGAAAGAGCGTTTAGCAACCATACGGTATTTACCTTTACCTTCACTGCAAGTAATTTCAGTTAGTTCAGTATTGAGAGTACAGATGTCAGGTAATTTAGGTAACTCATAAGAGATAGCTGCTTCATTAGCAAAAGTAACTGCTTGAGATTCAGCTACTCCAAAGTTATTAGACCTAACTTGAGCGATGGTAGGTGCAATAGCCATAGTCATTACACCAGGCATCATCACACCCATTATTGCTGTACTGATAGTGACGGTAATAATATTCATCAGCTTGAAGCAGGAATACTAGCAACACCACTGCTGTCTAAAGTGACAGTCCAGGTATCGCCGCCACCAGTAGCAGCGATGGTACCGTCTGCGGCACAAGAGTTTCCTGTAACGAGAGTTACGTTGGTAGGAGCAGTTGCAAGAGTATAAGAATCACCCGTCACAAGAGCAAGAGAACAGCTCTTACCTTCGTTAACAACGTGTGATTTAGCTGCTGATGATTTAGCTTTTTCCTGTGCTTTAGAGAGTTCAGGCAAGCCAACAGCAGTAAGGATGCCGACGATTGCGACGACAACCATTAGCTCGATAAGGGTGAAGCCGTTTTGTTTCTTTGACTTGGCTTTCTTAAGAGCAGTTTGAAGGAATTTGTTAGTCATTTTATAGTTTCTCGTTGGGTTAGTTATATTTAAGCGTGAAAAAAGGCGCCTACGATGATAGACGCCTGAGAGTTATTGGAGAGGCAAGTAAGTCTCAATCTGCTGGATTACATCCCGCATAGTTGCACCTGCATAGCCTGAAGCACCACTGTAGAAAGTAGTAGGTTCAGCCATAAGTTCTTCTCTGTCAGGGTGACGAGAAGCAGGCCGTGCTTTGCGGCAGATACCTTCAGCACGTTGCATTTGAATCAAAATTTGATCAAGTTGAACTCTTGGGATAGAGACCATCTCGAAGTTAAATTCGGACATTGTGAACCTTAAAAGGACACAATGATTGAAAGCCGCTGGTAAGCGGCTAGATGTTTGAACCCATTGCAGAGTTGAAACCGTCAACTATAGATTGGAACTTTTCTTTAGCTGGATATAGTTGGTTCAAAAGTAGATTTTCGGCCGCCCGCCTTCGGCGCAGACCTGCTTCACTAGAGCTACCTTTGTTGATGTACATTGACATTGCATCACCAATTTGCCCAGAGTCACCGCTCTTGATTGCACTTTGGAGTGTTTCATAACCCTTAGGATTAGTCACAGTGCCAGGTCCAGTGTTATATGCAAAAGAGCCTAAAGCCGCTTTTTGTGCTGGAGATAGTGCACTGAAATCAGGATTAGTTTCCATCTGAGTTGTGAACTCAGTAAGTTTATTTTGCATCATTTCTTCTGCTACTTCCATAGTGACTGGTGAGTCATCGAGAGACACAGCAGATCCATCAGGGTATTCAGTAGTTCCGTAGCCAACAGTAGGGATACCTTCGCCGTCTAAATACGGATCAGGTCTAAATCCTTCGTACTCACGTACAAGTTGGTCACGTTTAGTTTTATAGAATTCTTGTACGTCAGACATTAGTTAATTCTCAAGCTCTGAACTGTGCTTCGTTAAATTCAGGAAGATTAAAGGGACTCATTCCCATTTCAGGCATAGCAGTGAATGCCATAGATTCGGCAGTGACATTACGCATATTTGTCATAACAGGGGAAATACCTTGAACACTTACCGGAGCAGTGAAGTCAGCTACGTAGCCAGACTCTGCTCGTTGATTGGGCATACCTTGCCTTTGTGACCATCGGCGCTGTCCAGCAAATCGCATAGCTATATAGCAAGTAAGTCTTTAACTATTGTAGTAACTTAGTGGCTACTAAATGTTAGTTACCATAGTGAAGATGGTGATGATAACTAATGCCTAATAAGCGTAGTTATAGGAAATATTGTCTTATAAATTTGCAGGGCAGAATAAAGCTGTAGCACGAGAGTTAGTCACTAATCAGAGTGCTTATCAACAACAAGTAGCGATATACGATGCTCTTGTAGATCTTGTTCGTAGAGATCCAAGGATGTTAACGGACAGCAAGAGCAGAGAAAGCATCTCTAGAGCACAGAATTTGCTGCGTTCTGAATCAACAAGTCTTTTTAAACCTCATTTAAATGAACTGCAGCAATATGTAGCTGCGAATCCAAACCCAAAAGATATGGAATACGGAGCTTTGCTTAGTATTCTTAAAAAGCCTTTAAATACGTTTGGTCAGCAGAAGAAGGACATAAGTGGTTGGTATGGAGCTGAAGCACACCATATGGTCCCTTCTGCTCAAATGGCAAGTATGCAAGCAGGGCAGGGTTATAGACAGTGGGGAGACACACTCTATGGTGCAGGCAAAGTAATACCTATTACATCGAGTGCTTATAACGGTCTGGAACTACGCAGTGAGCCAGGTCATAACCTTAGCCACTACGATATATTTGGTCGTCAATTCAACAAAGGTGACGCGCCTGATCCTGGAGGGATCATTGATGCTCGTACACCTACAGCGGAAGCAGTACATATGTTGACTGACTCAGCCAAAGCTTCTCATTTGATATCGAGAATAGGAGGGCAAGCAGACGCAGAAGTGTTTTTACCTCAACTAACAGCAGCTGTGTCTGATCGTATAGGGCGTCAGGTTAACCCAGGAGAGTTTAGCAGCACATTATATTCACCTCTTGGACAGGGTCGTACAGAGGCAGCAAACATCAAGAAATACACAGATAAAGAGCTAGTGGAAAAAGTGACGGAGGAAGCGTACGGAGGTAGTTATTCAGATGGTGCGGAAGAATATTTGGAGCAACGTGGTGCATCAGGGTTAATCAAGACTACAGACGAGCGTCGTCTTGAAAACAATGCGAGGAAGCGCAATAAAAACCGTGCTGTTTTAAGTAGAGGAGCCCCTTTGTTACGTCCTGACTTAGGTCAAACACTGGCCGCAGCAGGTATAGATGCAGATAAGCTTTTAAGCGTACTATTGCGTTAGTTCAGAGATAAAAAGATAAAAGAAAGCCCGCAATAGCGGGCCATACCTATCAGAAGATAGGTGCTTCAGTCACTTCAGGTGTTGCGTCAACTTTGGGCTCAAAGCGACGAGCAACGCGCTTAACAGTGTTAGCAGGTGCTGCTTCTTTATCAGCAGGCATAGGTCCAAGACCACCAGTAGGGATCTGAACCTCCGTCAGTGAGATCTGAGGACGCTTGCGGACGTGAAGCTCACCAGCTTTCTCGTAGGTCTCAGAGACACCAGAGATGTGACCGGTAAGGGTTACTTGGCGACCAACAGGGAGGAAGCCTTTCTTGTAAAGACCAAGCAAACCATTGCTGTTGTTAAAGACAATGGATACAGCTTTGTCGTCACCATCAGCCATATTGCTGAGGACAGTAACAGCAATAAACTCGCCGTACTGACCATCGACTACATCGATGTTAGACACACGTCCCTGGAAGGTGACGGTGTTGAAGTTGGCGTAAGACTTGATGGAAGTTGTCATTTGAAAAAGATAATGGACATTAAGAAAGAAAGCCGCTGCTAAGCGGCTAGAGGCTGTTAGTCTTCGTGGTGAATACAGGTGAAGTCATTATCACCAACAGTGATTTGGATCAATGAATCAAACATTGATTGAAACTTACCTGCATCACGTAACCAGCAGATACCAGTTTCTTTTTGGCCCTCTTCAAGGTTGGTTTCGCCAACCATAGTGTGCCAAGTGATCATACGGTTAACAATCATCATTGCCATCACTTTGTGGACTAGGGGGTCTTTGACAAGGTCAGATGCCATATCAAGAGCATCGGAAGCAACTTGCTCGATGTACTCTTGTGAGTACTCTTGCTTGTCAAGGTTAGAACGCAGCTCTTCTTCTGATGGTGCAGATTCAAGCGCAGCGGTCAGTTGGTCCATTGAGATTTCGTTAGGGACGGATGCAGTCATTTATATGATTGAAAGAACATTAAGAGAGAAAGCCGCTGATAAGCGGCTTGGGTGTTCAGAAGCATCCAAGTGCCGTGCGAATGCGGGCACCGGGGTAGTTCTTGCACTTAGCAATAGCTTCGTCTAAGTCCCAAGTAATCAGCAGGGTCATCCCTGCAATAACTACTTCAATGGGAACAAAAGTTTGCATCTAAGTTTTTACAAAGAACACTTCAAGAGAAAGCCGCTGGTAAGCGGCTAGAGGCTGTTACTTAGACGAGGTCGCAACAAAGATGGGCGTAACCTGCGTCTGAGATGAAGTCACCAACGTTCTCATCCCATAGGGCAGCAGAACCATCGTTGAAGACTGTATAGTTAACTTCTTCAGTCAAATAATTTAGAGCATCCTCATGCTGAGGAATGATCTGGGAGATACCAGAGATATTAGAACCCACAATTTTGAAATCAAAAGAAATTGCCAAATGAAGCGACAAAAAGAACACGAAAGAAGAAAGCCGCTGCTAAGCGGCTAGAGGCTGTTGAACTATGGTTGACGATCTTGAACGCGATCAAGCGCAATTGCTCTCTGTTATCCACAGTTCGAACACTTTTTGAGAAAGCCGCCGGTCGGCGGCCTTCAAGGGCTGTTATTCAGTTACTGTTGCTTGTTCCTCAGGCTGCGCGTAGTCAGCCTCAAGGATCTTGCGGGTTTCTTTCAAACGATCGATTGCTTGTTGATGACCAGCAATTAGTTTGTTCAACTCAGTTATCTCAGCGAGAGCTTGTTGACGTTTATATTCAGTCCACTGTGAGTCACTAAGGACATACACGGATGGTTTTGAGTAGTAGCTCGTAGGGAGCATATCGAACGATAGTGTGCTGATGTTATACATTTAGGGTACGTGCTTGTTTCTATTACCGACCCCTTTAATTTAAGGCAATTAACGGCCCTCAATAGGTCGGTTAGCCCCCATTAATGGGCAGTGATTAACGACTTGTTGTCCAATGAACTTGGCATTGAACAGTTCAGCAGCAGCAAATGCTTCTAGCTCAACCAGTTCGTGGTCATCTGGATAGTCAGCCCTAATACGCTCGACAGTAATACCACTAAGACCATAGCTAACGAATTGAGCATAATCTTCATTGTCCTTCAGTAACGGATGAAGTACGGTACTGGATGTAGGCGTCTTACAGTATTGGATAAAGTGCCAAACTTCGTGACGCACAGTATCGTGATCGTTTGCAGTAACGTTATCTGGATCTACACAAAGTGAGAGGATTGGTAATCCTTTAGTAACTTTGAATGATCCATGATTAGTGCCATCACATACAGCAGTATTGAACCGTACGTCTACACCGTAACTCTCTATTAGTCGTAATAGATCGTATGTTCCGTCATCAAGACGTGCAAAAGAGGGTATTGCAGTAAAACAGGCCGCAAGCCCCGCTAGAAGACATTTAGATAGGGTGTTGATCATAAGTTTCGTCAGGTTTATAGTGTAATTTGGAAGCTTTCTTGAGGATCTTCTGAGCCTGTTTACGGGAGGTACAGGAAGATGCTTGGTTAAGAAGCTTCTGGAGTTTGGATACTTTCATAGTGAATAGGGGGCTCAATACAGCGGTTAGAGATAGCCTCAGCCGACTGCTCATTTATATACCCAGCCTCCACCGCTAACTGTAACTCTGCAGCCACTTCTTGGCAGACAGATACAGTAGATAGGAGTAGAGGTAGTAGTAAGATATGCATACCTTAAGTATAAATAACAGTGAGGACTGTAGTGAGCTTAAGGTTGTCTTAATAAAGCCAA
>WLWG01000622.1_pt1 | contig 35754 bp, 32 predicted proteins | sample 6712871 | NCBI WGS metagenome assembly WLWG01 (sample SAMN12718693, study PRJNA515312) | sponge metagenome | isolation source: marine sponge | host: Mycale hentscheli | place: New Zealand: South Island, Marlborough, Capsize Point | collected 2003-05-01
ATACAAGTGGATCATCGCTCGTCGCCACCCGGTGACCCTCGTCGTTATCACGCAGAGAACTGGTAGATGATTACAGCATCTGAATTAGCAGGCATGTTCGCAGCCCACGCCGTTTGGTGCGTTTCGGATGGCGACACTCTGATTCCTATGCTCGTCTACACAAACGAAGACGATGAACATCAGATGGAACGCCTCGCCCACGATGATCTTGGTGCGGCTGTCGAGCACGGGAAAAAGAAGCTTGCATCAAACGAGATGGACGCCAACGATGCGGCACTAATCTACGACGGACACATTCCTGTCGATGACGAAAAACGGGATGCGTTAATTATTGAAATGCGAGCATATTTCTCCCCGGATTCCGAGGCAGTTATTGCGATCCCTTACACACCGAAAGTATCAGGGCATTTCCGCGTTCATAAGCCAAAACTCCTCGCATGGGAAAACTGCGAAGACTTCGATATGAATCAAGCGTTCAAGTCATTCTTCAAGGGCGTTTCCGGGCACGAAAAGGGCTCTGCGATCTGGGAACAATGCCTCGACGAATCGAAATAGCTGGATAACAATGAGATGCACGCGAAGCCGGACTTGCGCGTGTTTTAAAATGGAGAATCACTTTCTCTCGGCTCGGTGATCTTGGTCGTTATCCGGCAAAACGCTCTGGCGTTACCAACGTTCATTTGGAGCAGCTAGTTGAAGCCGAATCGCGTGATTTACGTCGATGTTGACGATACTTTGATTCGTACAGTCGGCAGGAAGCAGATTCCGATGCCTGCTTCCGCTGACTACGTTCGGCGAATGCACTCCGAAGAACATGAACTATATTGCTGGAGTCGCGGCGGGAGCGAGTATTCTCGGCGTGTTTGTGAATCTCTGGGCATTGCTGATTGCTTCGTTGCCTTCTTGCCCAAACCGGACGTGGTGCTTGACGATCGTGGATTGGAACTGCTTGACTACTGCGAGGTGATTCTTCCGGGAAACGCTTCTAATCACTGATGGAGATTGGGATGGAGTCTGAGCTGCTAGACAATTGACTGGCAATGGTGATGTTCGCACAGACGTAGAACAAAAACGGGTAACCAACGAATGCACACGAAGCGGCAGTGGTAAGATTGTTCACATAGCGGGCGACCTGCCGTCGCTTGGTGATTCTCGACGTTATCCGGCTTGAACAATGACATCAGAATTCAGTGACAAGTCGTTTTCCGATGCAATTGAGATTGGTGACTTGGCCACCATCAAAAAATTGATTGATCGCCAACCCGATGTCGTTAACCATCCCACATGGACTCCGCCGCCACTTCACTGTGCGATATTGTGGAATCAACCAGGCGCCGCTGAAATCCTACTGGACAATGGCGCTGACATCGAGATGCTCGATCCAGGTCGTCAGACCACGCCTTTGCGTTACGCGATTATGTACTGCAAAACGGATCTGATTCCCATGTTATTATCGCGCGGCGCCAATACTGGACCGATTGTCGATGGGGGAATGACAGCCCTACAACTTGCTAGAGCGGCTGCTAATGGCAAATACGAACAATATGAAGATTTGCCGGCCAAACAGAATTACGAAAATGTGGTTACGATGCTGGTGGAATCCGGGCTCAACCAATAACAGAACTAACCTTTGGCCAATGCCGGATAACAATGCGATGCACGCGAAGCCGGACTTGCGTGTGCTTTTCAAGGTTTAGATTACTGTTCCGGCTCGGCAGTCGTGGACGTTATCCCGCTCAAACATGCCCAAAGACAATTATGCACACGAAAAGAAATGGAAGCATGTTTACACTCGGTCCAACAAACTTCATCGGGAAAAACAACTTGGTTTTGAATATCCTCGTGTTAGGCAGTCTGAGATGCTCAATCAAGAATCAGTGAAGATCTTGTTTATTTGCTCTATGAACCGGTGGCGCAGTCCGACAGGGGAGAAAGTTTACGCTGACAAACCGCTGGTTCATGCACGGTCATGCGGTACAAACAGGAATGCTCAAAAAAGGGTAAGCGCGAATGACCTAAAATGGGCCGACATCGTGTTGGTGATGGAGCAAAAGCACAAGCAACGCCTGATGGCCGAGTTTCCCGGTGAAATGAGGTTTAAGGAACTGCACGTTCTCGATATTCCAGACAATTACAGATTCATGGATCCGGAACTGATTAACGAACTCGTTGCTGCAGTTGATCCCATACTCACGCAAAACGCGGGATAACAAATCGGTGAACCGGAGCCGAGTTGGCCGAGTCGTTTGTTCACTGATACACTTGTGCTACAGGCTGAACTGTCGGCCCGGTTACCTCGAACATTATGTGGTAAGAATCCCATGCCTTCAATTACTCGTCGTAACGCAATCCGCTCAGGAATCGCACTCGCGATTCCGCCCGGGATGGTTGCATTGCTCACCGGATGCGATCAATCCGGCACCAATACATCTCAGCAGGTGGAATCCAACAATGAGTCGCCCCGTGAAACTCAAGGGTCAAATCCGCCTGCGACAGGAGAGTCGATGAAAGTCCAATACCTTGAGATTGTGACACCGAAAGTCGATGCCTTGTGTCGTCAATACTCAACAGTATATGACATTATCTTCAGTGAACCCGATGCCAACTTTGGTGGCGCTCGCACCGCGAAACTGGATGGTGGCGGATTGATCGGCATTCGTGGACCTTTGCGTGATACGGAAACACCAGTCGTGCGACCGTATGTCCTTGTCGATGACATCAAAGTAGCTGTCGAGTCTGCCGCTGAAGCGGGAGCCGAAATCGCGATGCCACCAATGGAGATTCCCGAACATGGCGTGTTCGCGATTGTTATCCACGGTGGCATCGAGTGTGGGTTCTGGCAAGATTGATGTCCACGACGCAGGCCACGCAATCTTGAAGCAAGCAGGGCTGAGGTAGGTCAATCATGCGCTATATGGTCGTAATCGAAGAAGATAAATCAAGCTGGGGAGCCCACGTGCCGGATCTACCAGGATGTATTGCCGTGGTGACAGTCGCGAAGAAATAGTCGCTCTGATCCGTGAGGCTATTGATTTGCATATTGAAGACCTAGCGGCTCAAGAAATCCCAATTCCTAACCCTTGTTTAGACAGTGAATTCGTTTAAGTGTCAGCAGCATAACAAGAGCGTAGAAGGGACGCGCTTACCTTTGGCCGACTTTAATTTGGCTCGCCACGTTGGTTGCTGGTAGCGGCGCTCCGGTTGCTTCTGGGCGCGCCCCTCACGCAAAACGTTAAGTGCAAAATAAACCAAGAGGTATCACCACATATGACAAGCATGCTTGAAAAGGCTTTTAATGCAGCATTTAAATTGCCAGATATAGAGTAAAATACACTTGCAAGATGGATGCTCGAAGAAATCGACTCAGATAAAAAATGGGATTCTCTTTCTGCAGAATCGGAAGATGTTTTAGGCCAACTGGCGCTTGCAGCGTTGTCGGAAGAAAAACAAGGAAGAACAAAAGAGCTAGATATGGATGAACTGTGATATCAAAAACGACAGCCAACTTTTGGAAAAGCTATCGTGCGCTACCGGTAGACGCTAGGAAAGGAGCGAAAGAAGCATATTTGCTATTTCAAAAAGATCCATGGTATCCGAGCCTGCGTTTCAAAAGAGTACATTCGAGTCTTCCTGTTTATTCCGTGCGCATTACAAAGGACTATAGGGCTGTTGGCATATTGGAAAACGAAAAGATCGTTTGGTTCTGGGCTGGTTCTCATTCGGATTACAACAACTTGCTAGAACAAATGAAAAGCACTTAACAATCCACTGCACCGGAGCGCTTCGGTCGCTAACCCTCCCTACGCGTCCGGTGAGTGGTATGGCGGCTAAGTATGTCGCTTCGTTGTAATGTGTTGTCCGATAATAGATCAATAAAGACCTGTGAATCGTGAACTTCAGCACAGGTCACTTCATAGTCGCGGACCCACTTGTGCGCGTTATCTACCACCATATGATTGTTATAGCCAAAATGCGTTTCCTCATTCTTCTTCGCCCAGCGCGCATCGGTATCCTTTTGTCTGCTCGTTCTCAGCACGAGAGTTTCTTTGCTTGGGCACATCAACAAAGCTGGCATCCACTATTTGACCTTTTCGCGCCTTATAGCCTTGAGCATTCAACTGCTCATCGAAATCGTCGAACAGCGTGCGCATCAAATCGCGCTCAACGAGTTGTTCCCTGAATAACCCTATCGTTTTAGCGTCAGGGATCTTGCCTTCCGGGGTCAGACCAAGGAAACGACAGAAAGAATATCTGTCTCTAATCTGATATTGCGCCTCATCATCGGACAAATTGTATAAATGCTGTAGAACTAGGACTTTAAACATCAAAACGACATCGTAAGGCTTGCGGCCCGCCCTGCTTTTTCGGCTCTTTTTGCGGATAACAGTCAATGTGGATCTGAAGTGCTCCCAATCTACCAGCCTATTTAGGCTTATGAGCGGATCGCGTTCATCCAATTTCCGATATCGATTATCCAAATCAAAGAAACCAGACTGCAACATTGCCTACACCTTCGCCCACTAGGACCGTTATTTATCATATCATTTAACCTATTTTTAGAGGTGTCCAGAAGATGAGAAATCGTCTTCCGCGGCAAATAAGCCCAGTCCACAGAAACGGCCTGCGCCTAGGACCAAAGGGCCAGGCAATATCGCTGGGTTTCCTTGGGCGTCTCGCCACGCAATGCGAACGTGGAAGGTGGGAAACTTGCGCAAATGGCGAGGGATCCGATAACGGTCCACGCGTTCGGCGCCCGGCCAATATCCCACTTTGCGCCAATCGATCAAAGCGTGTTCGGCGAGCGTCGAGGAGAACCCTGCGTGGAGGACCGCCTTGCGGATCAACGCATCGATTCGCTGCTCGCGATAGCTTAGCAAAATCCGCTTCCGCCCGGCGTCTTGACAATTTCGTAAACGCTGCAAATCTTGTTTGCGGTCTACGTTGCCCGGCAACACCAGCGGCGTGACGGTCGCCCAAACAGATGCTCCATCTAGCGGAGCATATCGGACCGCGACCCGATCGTTTTGCGGTATCAAAGAAACTAACGTATCGGGTTCTTTGGCTCCCTCCTCCACAAGTTCGCAGCCGGGAAAGGCGCGCCGCAGCCAAGCGATTTTGTCGCTATGTCCCGCCTGCGGAATGTAAATCAACGCCCGGCGAATCATCCCCGGATGGCTTGCGGGCCCGTCGCGGCGGCGCGGCTCCAAGTTGGGCAGGGGCACATAAGCGAAACGGCTTTGCCCGACGGATCGATGCTTTTCTTCGCCCCGTTTTTCCGCGTGGCCTTGAACCATCCGTTGAATGTTTTCTTCAGGCCAACCGGCGGCCTGCGCGACTTCCGCGACCGCGTGGCGCAACATGGCAGCGACGCAACACGCGTTGCGAGAGGTAAATGCTTGAAATTTATCTCCATCGGTTTGCAGCAAACTGAAGGCGGCCCACGGCAAGGCGGCTTGCTCCCAGTCGCGGCGGTAATGCAAATGTTCATAAGCAGCCGGGGGCAAGGGAGGAACAGGATTCAATTTATCGCCCTCCAACCGTTTGAGAAAAGCTTGATGGCGCCGCTCCAAACACGGCCGTGATGAAGCCTTGGGCACCCGCAACGGCGGACTTCCCAAGGCTTGCGCAAGCCAGCGTTCGCCAGCGAGTTGTAGGGTTTGCCCGGCGTAGAGAATGTCCGCGCAGCCCGCCGTCAAATCCAATCCCCAACCCACCGACGACACCCGGGAAGCCAAGCCTGTCAACACTTCGACATGTTGCCGCAGGGAGTCTTGCAACGGCCACAGATAAAAAATCCTCTATTGCTCCGGCGGTTCGCCCAGCACGTAGATGGGGCGAATGGTTTTCATGGTTCGGTGTTCATCAAAAAACAATTTCCGCAAACTGCGATCCGCCCCTAGCGATTTCAATGCGCGTTGGTGTTGCGTGCGGCCAATCTCCAGCGATCGGCCCACCCGTCGGGACTCTCGTATCGAAACCTGCTCGGTCTACGAGGCCGGGATCCTCTACCGATTACCTGTCGCCGAGCCGGGGAAGCTTACGACTCATCGAAATCCCTCTGTTAGGTTACAAATGCCTCGTTGTTCGAGGGCTGGATGTAGGATGTTGTTCAACTGTGTACAGTTTAAGGATGCAAGACGTGATACGTACCACAGGTTAGAGGATGATATGGCCGAGAAGAGTAAAAGCGTGCCCGATGAGCGGCGCGCTGCCTGGGGTGAACGGTATACGCCGCGTTACAGTGGCGTGGCGACGTTCATGCGGTGTGCGCTGGTTGAGCAAGCCGCGCGATGGGAGGAGGTGGACGTGGGTTTCGTCGGCGTGCCATTCGACGGCGGCGTCACCAACCGTCCCGGTGCCCGTCATGGCCCGCGCGCCCTGCGCGAGCAGTCCACGTTGATGGGCATGGTCAACCACCAAACCGGTATGCGGCCCTATGATCACCTGAGGGCGGCGGATCTGGGCGATGTTTACATAGAAGGCGTTTACGCGCTGGATGTGGCCATAGCCGAGATCGAGCGGCATTTCGCCCGGCTAGCGGCGGCCGGCGTGGTGCCGATAAGCGCGGGGGGCGATCATTCCATTACGCTGCCGATCCTAAGAGCACTGTCCGAATACCACGGTCAACCACTGGGCCTTATTCACTTCGATGCCCATTGCGATACCGGTCCGGAGTTATTTGGGCACAAGCATCATCACGGCGGCCCCTTCCGGGTGGCGGCCGAAGACGGTGTGTTGGATCCCAAGCGCACTGTCCAGATCGGCATTCGTGGGCCGGGGGAGCCGTTATGGGCTTTTTCTTATGAATCCGGCATGACGGTGATCCATATCGAAGATCTCTATGCCATGGGCCTGCCCGCTGTCATCGAGAAAGCGCGTGAGGTCGTCGGTGACGGTCTGACTTACTTGAGCTTTGATGTGGACGGCTTGGATCCGGTATACGCGCCGGGCACCGGCACGCCGGAGGTGGGCGGTTTCAATACCTTTGAGGCGATGCAGATGTTGCGGGGGTTGGCGGGGGTCAACTTTATAGGTGGCGATGTGGTGGAAGTGTCGCCGCCGTTTGATTCGTCCAATATCACGGCTCTTAACGGGGCGCAGATGATGTTCGAAATCCTCTGCTTGATCGCTGCCACCCGGCAGTAACCCTTCGAGCCTGCAAAGAGTTCCAACGATGAAAGAACATGCGCAAGCGATAGTGATTGGCGGCGGCCTGGTGGGTTGCAGCATCCTCTATCACCTCACCCGATTGGGCTGGCGCGATGTGATGTTGCTCGAACGCGATGAGCTGACCTCCGGCTCCACCTGGCATGCGGCAGCGGGCATCCATGGCCTGCACGATAACAACAACATCACCAAACTCCAGTATTACACGATGAAGCTGTATTCGGAGTTGGAGCGGGAAACCGGCCAGAGCTGCGGTATTCAAAGGCCCGGCGCCATCTACTTGGCGCAGACCAAAGACCGCGAACACCAACTGCGCATTCAAGCCGCCAAGGCCCGCTACTTCGGCTTCGAGTTTCACGAGTTGAGCCGGGCCGAGGTCAACGAGCTACACCCGCTTATCAATCTTGATGGCATTCGCTGTGCCATGTTCGAACCCGATAGCGGTTATGTGGATCCATCGGGGGTTACCCATGCTTACGCCCAAGGGGCGCGCGCCAACGGCGCGCAAATCCACCGCTTTACGCCGGTCACGGCCACCCGTCAGCAGGGCGATGGCAGTTGGATGGTGAAGACGCCTAAAGGGATTGTGCACACCGATGTGGTGGTCAACGCAGCCGGTTTGTGGGGCCGGGAAGTGGGCCGTCTGGCGGGGGTAGAGCTGCCGCTGATGCCGATGGAGCATCAATATTTCGTGACCGAGGATATGCCGGATGTGATCGCCACGGGGCGTACCTTACCCTCGGTGGCCGAGCGGGACGCGGAGTATTACCTACGCCATGAAGGCAACGGCATGCTGGTGGGCGCGTACGAACGGGACGGGCGTTTTTGGTCGGAAAACCAAACGCCGGCGGACTTCGGCCATGATCTGCTACCCGATGATCTGGACCGCATCAGCGAGAATATTCTGCGCGCCTGCGAACGCATTCCGGCGCTGGCCGAGGCCGGCGTCAAACGGGTGATCAACGGCCCCATGATCTGGTCGCCGGATGCATCCGCGTTATTTGGACCGGTACCGGAGTTGCGCAACTATTACTGCTGCAACGGCATTATTCCCGGCTTCAGCCAGTCCGGCGGGCTCGGTATGTGCCTGGCCCAGTGGATCGTGGAAGGCGAGCCGGAGCTGGATCTGTTCGCTTGGGACTTGGCCCGCTACGGCGATTGGGCGGCCAAGCCATTTGCCAAGGCGCGCGCTCTCGATTGCTATTCGCACCGCTTCAAAATCCATTTTCCCTACGAGGAGCGCGAGGCAGGGCGTCCCGTGCGCACCCGGCCTGTCTATGCGCTGCAAAAATCCATGGGCGCCGTGTTCGGCCTCAACTATGGCTGGGAGCATCCGCTGTGGTACGCGGGCGAAGGTGTGGAGGCACGGGAGGATTATGGCTTCGAGCGGCAAGCCTGGTTCGAGCCGGTGGCGCGCGAGTGCCTGGCCTTGCGTCAGGCTGCGGGCATTATCGATGTGTCCAATTTTGCCAAGTACGAGATCAAAGGACAGCAGGCGGGCGAGTGGCTGGATAAGGTGGTGGCCAACCACGTGCCCAGTGAAGATGGCCGCATGTGTTTGGCGCCGATGCTCGGCAAACGCGGCGGCATCGCCGGCGATTTCACCATTACCAAGGTGGCGGACGGTCACTATTTGATGATCGGCTCCGGCATGGCGGAGCGCTATCACAAACGCTTCTTCGACGCCGTGGCGAAGCCCGCCGGGGTCACGATGCGCTCTCTCACTGACACTTGGTGCGGGTTTAACGTGGCCGGCCCTCGATCCCGCGAATTGCTCTCCCGCCTCACCAATACCGATCTGTCCAACGATGCTTTCAGGTTTATGCGCTCTAAACGGCTCGATGTCGCCGGCATTGAGACCATGGCCTTGCGGGTATCGTTTTCCGGCGATCTGGGATGGGAGTTATACGTCGATGCGGGCCAGCAAGTGGCACTCTACGAGGCGCTGCTCGAAGCAGGGCGTGATCTGGGGGTTCACCCAGTGGGTTCGCGGGCGCTATTGTCGCTCAGGGTGGAGAAAGGCTACGGCAGTTGGGGGCGGGAGTATGCGCCGGAATATTGGCCGCAGGAGGTGGGCTTGGAGCGCCTGATTAAATTGGACAAGCCTGAATTCCTTGGCCGCGATGCTTATCTGGCCCTGAAGGATCGTCCGCCCCGGGAACGCCTGGTCATTATGCGAGTGGAGGTGGACAACGCCGATGCGGTGGGTGCAGAGCCCATTTTCTTGCCGGATGGAAGTCCCGTTGGGCGGGTGAGCTCGGGGGCTTTCGGACATAGCGCCGGCTGCTCATTGGCGCTTGGTTTCGTGACCGCCGAGCATGCCGTGGCCGGTAATGAAGTCGATATCGCGATCCTAGGCCAGCCGCACCGGGCGTTATTATTACCGCAGGCACCGTTTGATCCCGAAGGGAGGCGGTTGCGCAGTTGATTGAGTCTACGGGTTGTCGCGGCAGCGGGCAGTCCAGCAGCCGGGCGCGCTGTAGACGGACTTAAGCCACATTGTTTAGTAGTGACTATTGTTTAGTAGTGGCTTGCCATCGGCAATAGAATAGGAGAAGAGAAGTGGGACAGAAGTACGACGTACTGATCCTGGGCGCGAGCTACGGTTCGCTGTTCGCGGCCAAGCTCCTGTTGGCAGGCCACAACGCGAAACTCGTGTGTCTGCCGGCCGAAGCGGATCTCATCAACGAGCAGGGCATTCGCGTGCGCATTCCCGTGCGCGGCAGTAAAGACACCGTTGCATTGGACTCGGCTACCCTCTCCGGCTCCTTGTCTGCGGGCGGCCCGGCGGATGTTGACCCCGGCGCGTTCGACCTCGTGGTCCTGGCCATGCAGGAACCCCAGTACCGCGCGAATACGGTCCGTGAGCTGCTAGATGCGGTGGCGCGCTCGGGACCGCCGTGCATGTCGATCATGAATATGCCGCCCCTACCCTTCTTGCGGCGGATCGCTTCACTGGCTCCGGCGGAGCTGGCGCATTGCTATACCGATGCAACGGTATGGGACAGCTTTAACCCCGATCGCTTTACTTTGGCAAGCCCGGATCCCCAGGCATTCCGCCCCCCGGAGGAACCACTGAATGTGCTTCAGGTAAGCTTGCCAACCAATTTCAAGGTCGCGCGTTTTGCATCCGATGCGGATACGCAGATCCTACGCACGCTGCAACGCGATATTGAGGGCGCCAACTTCCAAGGGCCGGACGGGCCACTGGAAATACCAGTGAAACTCAAAGTACACGAGTCGGTGTACGTGCCCCTGGCCAAGTGGTGCATGCTGCTAGCGGGCAATTATCGTTGTGTAGGGGCAACGCAAATGCGCAGTATCCGCGACGCGGTGCATGCGGACTTGGATGAATCCACAGCCGTATACGATTGGGTCGCCGAGCTATGCCGTGAGCTCGGCGCGGATCCGGCCGATCAGGTGCCCTTCGAGAAGTATGCCCAAGCGGCGGAGGGGCTATCCAAACCCTCTTCCGCCGCCCGTGCATTAGCCAACGGTGCCACTCACATCGAGCGGGTCGATAAAGTGGTGAAAACCATAGCCGAGGGACGCGGCAAAAAGCTGCCGGCTCTGGATCGCATCGTCGAGACGGTCGATTCTTGGTTGGCGCGCAACCGGGCAGCGTAGAACGCGCGCCGGCTTCATTTTTACAAACCGCGAGGCGGGTAACGCTTTGCGGGTGAGAAAACTCAAGGGCGCCTGCTAAAAATAGTAATTTTTTCGTGAGTGCAAGGAAGCACCGCGCGCAGAACCGCAGTGTATAGGGGATACATGAGGATTCGAGCACGGAGCTGACGCCGCAATCGCGGAAAAAGTGCATTTTTAGAGGTGCCCTCAAGGATCAGACGTGCGTTTTAGCCCATGCTGCCTTGGTCCGTTCATCCGCAGGCGTCGAATCGGCAACTACCGCCTCATTGTAATCCGCGGACCCTATATCCCCGTCAATCGCTATCCATGTCAATCGGCGGCGCGTGGTGACGGTCCAGGCAAACAACCCGTGCGGCCCTCTGCGTACGGCCCCGCCACCGCCTCCATGAGGCCGCTATAGCGGTTTAGCTTGTCCTAAAATGGGCGAATGCTCAGACATAAGGACCGTAATTTATACAGGATTGTCTCCCTCAATCAGGCCAAGTGCATCCTGTGAGCTAACTTCGATAGAAAAAACGGTTAACAAACCAAATTCAAATAAGACAGCAAGATCTTTGAAAGCCCAGCCCGGATAAACCTGGTTAGCGAGCCAAGCATCCGATCAATCCTGGTTGGCTCGCTAAATTGGCGATACGGGCTGGTGAGTGTTGTCTTGGTGTTATTGTCCGGCGCCGTCGATGAGGCTCCCGGAGGGATCGAACGCTTTTAGCCAAAGCCCGATCTTGCAATCAAAAATTGCAGCTTTGTCTTTGCCGACTACCAAGATGCCACCGGAGATAAAGGTGACTTTGACAATGGCAGACTGAGCATCAAATACTTCCCAACGTTGTTGTCCCCGGTCCCAGGCGGCGACCGTGGTTTCCGTTTGAACATAGACGCAGGTGGCATCCGGCACACTTGACCCACTTGCCGGTGAGGGGGCCGCGGCCGGTGTACACTTACAACAGCAGCAACATTTTTCGTCATCACCGCCATCACCGCCATCCGGATCGTCGGGATCATCTTTATCATCGGGCTCGTCATCATCGTTACCTGGATGATTGCCACCGGGTTTTTTCCTGCCGTCGCGAATTCTACGGGCTTCCTTTTTCGCACAATTGATTTCCCTGCGCGCTTCTTCTTTGGCTGCATCTCCAATTAGGTCATGCAATTCTTCAAGCCGTCTGATCACAACACCCAGATCTTCTTCGTTTAGTCCAAACTCCTGGGCCATATCGAGCTTTTTATTAATTCGCTCTACTTCTATGTTCAGTTCTTCCAGTCTTTTGAGGCCACGTTTTCCAGAACTCATGTGAGTAGTCTCCTTCGTGTTTTTTTGGTTTTGTGATTATAGGTCCAGCAAACTGCTTAAATAATGGTCATGAAACGGTAATCTAATGTAGGTTATTTACCATAACCTAGACCAAGCATAGTTCATTCACCTGACGTGTGTCAGCGAATGGAGGTGTTTATCGACGTGGATTTAAACATAGGCACCTGCTAAAAATAGTAATTTTTTCGTGAGTGCAAGGAAGCACCGCGCGCGCAACTGCAGTGTATAGGTGATACCTGAGGATTCGAGCACGGAGCTGACGCCGCAATCGCGGAAAAAGTGCATTCTTAGAGGTGCCCACATGACTGACGCGGCTGTTTCCGGCGTCTAGCATTCAGGCGTCCACCGCAATGGTAACGCGGTTGGCAGTACTGTTATGGTGGCTGCCAGCGGCTGGCCTATCCTGTGCGCCGGCGCCTCACGCCAATGTTATTAAACACGCGCTGAAACTAGTCTATCTATCGAGCTAAGATCGGCACCTTGTGCGGGATCGATATTCATAAGATGAGCGAGCAACGGTGAAAGAAGGCCGAATCAACCTCTACAGCGACACCCAAACCCGGCCTAGCGCGGCCATGCGCGAAGCGATGATGCAAGCACCCGTCGGTGATGAGCAGAGCTTGGCAGACCCTTCCGTGAACCTGCTATGCGAGCGAACGGCGGCTTTGATGGGCAAAGAAGCGGCGGTATTTTTGCCCTCAGGCACCATGTGCAATGAAATCGCCTTGATGGTGCACTGCCGCCCAGGCGATGAGATCTTCGCCCATGAAAGCGCCCACATCACCCATTTCGAGGGCGGTGGCCCGAGCGCTCTGTCCGGTGCGCATGTGCGCTCATTGCCGGGCGAACGGGGCGTCTTTTCGACGCGGGCACTACAACAGGCGATCCGTCCCGATAGCCGCTATTTCCCGCGCGCCCGGCTGGTGGAAATCGAGCAAACCGCCAATCTGGCCGGCGGCACCCTGTGGAGTTTAGAGGAGATAAAAGCCGTGACGGCCCTGGCCCGCGAGCACGGGTTGAGCGTGCATATGGACGGCGCACGTCTGGCAAATGCAGTAGTCGCCTCCGGTATATCCTTCGCCGAATACGCCGTCCACTGCGACAGCGTGTGGCTGGACTTGAGCAAGGGCCTTGGCTGCCCGGTGGGAGCGGTGCTGACGGGCTCGGCGGCTTTTATTGACGAGGTGTGGCGTTGGAAACAGCGCATCGGCGGCGCCATGCGCCAGGCCGGCATGCTAGCCGCTGCGGGTATCTACGCCCTCGAACACAACATCGAACGCCTGGCCGAAGACCATGCCAACGCCAAACGCTTCGGGGCATTGATACGTGCCGTCGAAGGGGTGCGCTTAACACCAGCGGAAGTCGAGACCAACATCGTATTTTTCGATGTTGCCGCCACCGGCGTGGATGCCGACACCATCAGCGAGGCATTGGAAAACAGGGGGATCAACGTGGGTGCGTTCACTACCACCACCCTGCGGGCATGCACCCACCTGGATGTCACCGCGGCCCAAGTGGAGGAGGCGGGAGCAGCTTTTGCCGAGGTGGTGGAGCAGCTGCGCTGAGCGGGCCTGTGATCGACACGGCCCCATTGCACTTCACATCGGAGATTTCGGCGGCGCATATCGCTACCGCGGTTCGTTTCGAGTCACGCTTGAGGCCGCGCTACTTCAGCTTGGCGCACAGCGGCGAGCCGTGGTTCCGGCTGCTGCGAGGCAGCGTGCCGGTGCTGCTGACCGCGCCCCATGCGACCGCTGCCATGCGCCACGGCCACTGGCACGGACCGGATGACGGCACTGGCTGGCTCGCGTATATGCTGCACCGGCTGGCGGGCGCCAGCGTTTTGCACACCACTCGAGGGAGCCCCTCCGATCCCAACTACTACGACGACAATGCCTTCAAGGCGGCGGTGAAACATGAGTTGGCGGTGCGTGCTCCCAAGATCGTCTTGGACGTGCACGGTTGTCATTGGAGCCACCCTTTCGATATCGACTTAGGTACCATGCATGGACGCTCGCTGCTCGGGCAAAGCGAAATGCTCCATCGTCTGCGCTCAGCGCTGCGGGCCGAGGGACTCAGCCGTCTTTCCGATAACCGTTTTCCCGCCGCCCGCAATGCCACCGTGACCAAGTGGGTGGCGGATCACGGCACACCGTGCGTCCAGCTTGAAGTGCAAAGTACTTGGTTGCATCCGCAGCGGGATCGCAACCGGGCCCATCGCAGCGCGCGGCTGCTCCAAGGACTCAGCCGCTATATCAAGAGCTTCGAGCCATAGGGCACCTTTAAAAAATGCACTTTTTCCGCGATTGCGGCGTCAGCGCCGTGCTTCAATCCTCGGGTATGAGCTATACACTGCGGTTGCGCGCGCGGTGCTTCCTTGCGTTCACGAAACAATGACTATTGTTAGAGTTACTCCATAGTGGAGAAGAAGAAAAAAAGAGCCGGTTCGGCCAGCCGCGGCGGACTCGCGCCAATGGTTGAAATCCGCTTACTGAATGACGCCCGCAGGTACCACGAACGGGGCAATGCCGCGGCGGCGGAACAAAGCTACAAGCAACTGTTGGCGATGAATCCTAAACACAGTGGCGGTCTTTATCATTACGCCATTTTCGCTTTCCAATCGGGCCGCGGTGAGCTGGCCCTGGGGCTTATGGAAAGAGCCCTAAGCGCCGGCTCCGCCAGCGCCGAGCTATACAGTAATTACGGCGAAATGCTACGGGCCGCGGGCCGGTTGGACGAGGCGCTTGCACATTTGCGCAAAGCTGCCCGCCTGGCGCCGGACATCGCCGATATTTGGAACAACGCAGCCGGTGTGTTGTTCGCGCTGGGCCGGTTGGATGAGGCCGAACGCTTCGCCAAGCGGGCGATAAAGCTGGCGCCCGGGGCCATCTTCGGATATCTGGCACTGGCCGAGATCCTATGGGCAAAGGACGATATGGCCGGCGTTATCGAAGCCAGCGGCAAAGCCCTCAGTATCGTCCCGGGCTGCACGCAGGCCATTGCCCGCCGCGCGCTAGCCCATATCGCTCTAGGCGACGCGGCGCTCGGGCGCAGCGGTTTGGACCAGGCGTTAAACCTTGAACCGCAATTAAAACCGGCGCGCCTCGCCATGGTTGATCTGCTACTGAGTGAAGGCGACTTAATAGCGGCGGAACATTATTTGACCCCGCTTATGGCCAGGGCGCTCAGCGAAGTGGAGGTGGCGGCCCGTCTAGGTGCGTTGCGCAGCGCCCAAGAGCGTTATCTGGATGCACTCCCGGCCCTCGAGTGCGTCACCGCCAACGAACCCGGCAATGTGGATGCGCGCATTCAGCTCGGCTGGGCCGAGGCCAGTACTGGCCGGCTGGACAGTGGCCTCGCGCGGCTGCAAGCGGTGGCTGACGAAAACCATGTCCGCGCCTATTTGCTATTGGCCGAGTTGCAAACCATGCGGGGTATGGCGGCGGCGGCGCAAGAGAATTTTGCCAAAGCCGTGGCCCTTGCCCCGGATGACACAGCAGCGCTTCGCGGTTACGCCGACACGCTGGTATCGGCGGGAGATTTCGCTGGCGCCAGAGCAGTGTTACGACAGGTTCTGGATTTAGCCCCGAATGATGGCTATGCCTACGAAGCGCTAGCCGATATGACCAGGCGCGCCGACTGGGATGCGGCGGAGTTGGAGCGGATGGAGGCGGTCGCTGAAGACGAAGCGCTCGCCGCGCCGATCCGTGCGGCCGCTTGGTTTGGCCTGGCGCGCCTGGCCGATGGCGCCAAGGACACCGAGACGGCGTTTATCCACGCTCGCCGTGCCAACGAATTGATGCGCTCGGTCTATCCGTTCGACGCAGGAGCGCACAACGCCTTGGTGGACCACATCATGGAGGTTTTCTCCGATCTTGGAACATTCAGTCCGGCGTTGGGCGCCGATGAACAGCGTCCTGTTTTCATTGTGGGTATGCCGCGATCGGGTACTTCGCTGGTGGAACAAATTCTCGCCAGTCACTCGCAGGTGAGCGCAGCAGGCGAAGTGACATTCTTTGACGATATACGCTTTGCCTCGGGAGATAAATTCCCGCAAGGCTGTACCGCGCTCACACCCAATGATGGGCAAGCGCTGCGGGACAAGTATTTGGATACCCTCTCTTGGGCCGGCCTCGAGCGGCGTTACGTCACGGATAAATTACCCCCCAATTTTCTCTATCTAGGATTTATCCGGGTACTCTTTCCCCGCGCGAAGATCATTCATTGCCGCCGTAATGCCATGGATACCGGTCTTTCGCTTTTCTTGCAGAATTTCACTTCGGCACGAGGTAACGCTTTTACCTTCGCCTTGGAGGATATCGGTTATTACACCCTCGCTTATCAACGGCTGATGGCACATTGGCGGCGCGTTCTCGAGCCCCCCATGTTCGAGTTGGACTACGAAGATCTGGTGCGCAGCCCGGAACCGGCGATCGCCGGGCTGCTCCGGTATTTGGCACTCGATTGGGAAGATGCGTGCGTCAATTTTCACCAAACGCGCCGTGCTGTATTAACCGCCAGCCGCGTGCAAGTGCGCCAACCCCTCTATAGTCACGCGGTGGCCCGGGCACAGCGGTATGAGGCGTATTTGCGCCCGCTAAAAGCGGTGCTCGATTCGGCTACCGGCACAGGGAACGCACGTTGATGCGTTCCCTGTGGATCGATGCGGATGCCTGTCCCGTGATGATTCGGGATATTCTCTTCAGGGCTGCCGATAGAGCAGCCTTGCGGTTGACGCTGGTCGCCAACAGTCCTATCACAACGCCCGGTTCCAAGCATATTCGTGCGGTCCAGGTCGCCAAGGGATTCGACGCCGCCGATCACTACATCGCCGAGCGAGTGCAGCCTGGCGATCTGGTCGTCACGCAGGATATTCCGCTGGCGGCGGAAGTGGTGGCTAAAGGGGCAATCGGATTGAATCCACGGGGAGAGTTGTACACGGCGGAAAACGTAGCGAGCCGGCTAACCATGCGCGACATCGCCGATGAACTACGGGGTATGGGCGAGATCCGAGGCGGGCCTAGCGCTTACGGTACTAAGGAGAAACACGCTTTTGCGCGCCAGCTTGATCGCTGGATCGCCGCTGGCAGGTAAAAGCTGACCCTGTCCCAGCGCCTAAATGATCCAGCGCCCAGATGATGTTGAGTCTCATCGGCAACGCCCAAGCCCTTACCTACCGTAGCTTGGCCCAGCTAGTGGGCGCAGAATTGGCATCGGTTCATCAGCGCCACATCGAAACTCAGTTAGCAGGCGACATCGACCAGCGCGAGCGCATTGACTACCGCTACGTCTTAGCCTGTGTGCGGCGATCACGATCGCCCGAAGCCTACTTCGCCGCACTCAACGCGGCCAATGCTCAAGCCTTTGAGCTATGGGGTTACAACGCCCAAGCCCAAAACAATATGTAGACGCGATGTGCACAACCTTCACTCCCTCATTCATCAAATGCCGCCGCGGCAGGGGTCGCCAGTGGACAAGTGATTTTCGTCCTGGGTATGCCGCGTTCCGGCACCTCGTTGATAGAGCAGAGCCTAGCGAGCCATAGCGAAGCCCACGGCGCTGGCGAACCACTTTTTTGCCGAAGCTTTCAATCACCAAAATCAGTGCATTCCGAGCCCATCGCCCCAGTACAATAAGTCCCACCCGGCATCGGCCCATACGCAAGACCAAGTTCGACTTGGAGGAGGCGAACATGAACGCTCGGGTTATTTCTTCGGTATTGGGCGTGGTTATGATGGTAAGCAACGCCGCACCGCTGGCGGTCACCGTGCAAAAAGGCGCGTTGACCGTCGAGTTTCCCAACGAGCCGCAGACGGCTGAAGCGGTGGATGAAACCAACTTAGGCGAGGTGGCGCGCTTCGCCGCCGTGTCGGTAACGCCGACCTGTGACTACGCTCTGTTCGTGCACAGTTATTCACCGCAGATCGTTGCCCTGCTCGGCAAGACCTCGCTGCTTGGAAAGACGGTGCAACAATCGGTGGCCACTCACCGAGCACGGGTTGAACGGATGCGGCGCGCTGAACGTAAAGGCGTTGAGGTCATTGAGATGGATTTCGCCGTGCAGGCGGATAAAAGCACTGGCCGCGCGCGTTTTTTACAGGTGGAACATCAAGTCTACGAAGTCAGCACCCTGTGTGAGGAAGGCAGCCAGCCAGACGCCGACTTCTTCGGTACCTAGCCCCAGGTCGTGCGAGCTACGCCGCCAACTCCACCTTGGCGGCACAGAACTTGAACTCCGGGATCTTACCGAACGGATCCAAAGCTGGATTGGTGAGGGTATTGGCCGCCGCTTCGGCGTAACAGAACGGCACGAATAACACACCGTCCGGCACCGCGGCATCGATTTTGGCTTTGAGTTCGATGATGCCACGCCGGGTGGTGACGCGTATTTTATCGCCAGGCGCGGCGCCCATCTTGCGCAGGTCCGCCGAAGAGAAGCTCGCCACCGGTTCGGGCTCGATCTCATCGAGCACACTGGCCCGGCGGGTCATGGCGCCGGTGTGCCAGTGTTCCAACTGCCGGCCAGTGGTCAAAATCATCGGATAGTCATCATCCGGTTGCTCATCGGGCGGCACGATGTCGGCGGGCACCAACTTGGCGCGGCCATTGGCTGTCGGGAAACCGTCGCCGAAGACGATGGCATTGCCAGGTTTATCGGGCGCCTCGCACGGATAGGTGACCGCGCTTTGCGCCAACAGCCGCTCCCAGGTGATGTTATCGAGCGATGGCATGACACTGGCCATCTCGGCATACACATCCGCCGGACCTGAATAATTCCAGCCCAAGCCCATGCGGTTGGCGAGCTCTTGAATGATCCACCAATCCTGCCGCGCAGCGCCAGGTAACGGGAGCGCCAGCCGGCCCATCTGCACTTGCCGGTTGGAGTTGGTGACAGTGCCGTCTTTTTCCGGCCAGGCGGAGGCGGGTAAGACCACGTCGGCGTGAAACGCTGTTTCGGTCAAGAAAATATCCTGCACCACCAGGTGTTCCAGCTTGGCCAAACCGGTGCGGGCGTGCCCCACATCCGGATCGGACATGGCCGGGTTCTCGCCCATGATGTACATGCCGCGGATCTGATCCGCGTGTACCGCATCCATGATCTCGACCACGGTCAAGCCACGCACCGCATCCAACTCAGCGCCCCAGAGGTTTTCGAAGTTAGCCCGGATATTGTCCATTTCGACGGATTGATAATCCGGAAAGACCATGGGGATAAGCCCGGCGTCGGAGGCGCCTTGCACATTGTTCTGACCGCGCAGCGGATGCAGGCCGGTGCCCGGCCTGCCAACCTGGCCGGTGATCATGGACAGGGCAATGAGGCAGCGGGCGTTGTCGGTGCCATGCACGTGTTGTGACACGCCCATGCCCCAGAAGATGATCGATGCCGGCGAGGTGGCGTAGCTGCGGGCCACTTGGCGGATGGTTTTGGCGTCTATGCCACAGATGGGCGCCATCTCCTCCGGTGAGAAATTCTCCACATGTTTACGCAAGCTCTCGAAGCCCTCCACCCGTGCCTGGATATATTGCTCGTCATACAAACCTTCGGTGCAGATGACGTTCAGCATGGCGTTCAAAAGAGCCACGTCGGCGCCCGGTTTGAAGGCCAACATATGGGTGGCGTGGCGCTCCAGAGCTTGTCCTCGCGGATCCATAACGATCAGTGTCTTGCCCGCTTTAGCCGCGTTTTTAAAGAAGGTGGCCGCCACCGGGTGGTTCTCGGTGGGATTGGCGCCGATGACGATGATGCACTCAGCGTCCAGTGCGGCGGTAAACGGCGCCGTCACCGCCCCCGAGCCGATGCCTTCCAGCAAAGCGGCCACCGAGGAGGCATGGCAAAGCCGGGTGCAATGGTCCACGTTGTTGGTGCCAAAACCCGTGCGCACCAGTTTTTGCACCAGATAAGCTTCCTCGTTGGAACCTTTCGCCGAGCCGAATCCAGCCAGGCCCGCCGGGCCGTGCTCGGCCCGTATGCGGTTGAACCCTTGCGCGGCCCTATCCAGTGCTTGTTCCCAGGTGGCTGCGCGAAAATGGCTGAGCGGGTTGGCCGGATCCAATTGGATGGCGGCCGATTTGGGCGCGTCATCGCGGCGGATCAACGGTTGGGTGAGCCGGTGTGGGTGGGCCACGTAATCGAAGCCGAAGCGGCCTTTGACACACAAGCGCTGTTCATTGCCTGGTCCGTTGCGGCCTTGCACGGAGATGATTTCATCGTTTTCGATCTGATAGGTGATCTGGCATCCCACGCCGCAGTAGGGGCATACGCTATCGACTTCGCGCAGCCCGGCGCGGCGATCGACACCGTTCTCATCGAGCCGCTTGGTTTCCATCAAGGCGCCCGTGGGACACGCTTGCACGCATTCACCGCAGGCCACGCAGGTGCTATCGCCCATGGGATCGTCTTGGTCGAAAACGATCTTCGCTTGCGCCCCCCGGTACGCCATACCGATGACGTCGTTGACTTGCACTTCACGGCAGGCGCGCACGCACAAATTGCACTGAATGCAAGCGTCCAGGTTGACCCGCATGGCCGGGTGCGACGGATCGCAGGCCGGCATCCGGCGTGGCGGATAGCGGCTTTCGGTGAGGGCTAGTTGCTCCGACCAGTGCCAGAATTTGGAATCGTATTCATGGGCCAGATCACGCGCGGGCTGATCGGCCATCAGCATTTCGAACACCGAGCGGCGGGCATTGCTGGCGCGGGCGCTGGTGCTGGTGACGTTCATGCCCGGTGTGGGGATGCGGATACAGGATGCGGCCAATACCCGCTCGCCATCGATCTCCACCATGCAAGCACGGCAGTTGCCGTCCGCTCTATAACCCGGTTCGTCGGCGTAACAAAGGTGCGGAATATGGGTGCCGGTACGCTTGGCTGTTTGCCAAATGGTTTCTCCCGGCAGAGCCGTTACCGCTTGACCATCGAGGATGAATTCAATGGAGCCGCTCATTTCAGATCCTCCGGAAAAAACTTCAGCACGCTGAGCAACGGATTGGCCGCCGCTTGGCCTAGGCCGCAGATCGATGCATCCGCCATGGTCTGGCACAGTTCACGCAGCGGCTCGGATTGCCATTGCCCACTGGCCATGAGCTTGACCGCTTTCTCGGTGCCGACCCGGCAGGGCGTGCATTGACCGCAGCTTTCGTCCTCGAAAAAACGCATCAAATTGAGCGCCACGTCGCCCATGTTGTCCTGCTCGCTCAGGACCACGACGGCGTGGGAGCCTACAAAGCAGCCGTGCGCGTCCAAGGCGCCGAACTCCAGCGGCAAATCGGCCAAGCTCGCCGGTAATATGCCGCCCGAGGCGCCGCCGGGCAGATAACCTTTGAGCGTGTGTCCGGGCAGCATGCCACCGCAGTACTCATCGATGAGTTCACGGACGGTGATACCGGCGGGGGCGAATTTGACGCCGGGATCATTGACTCTTCCGGAGACGGAAAAGCTACGCATGCCCTTGCCGCCATTGCGGCCTTCATCAGCGAACCACTCCGGCCCTTGTTGCAAAATATCGCGCAGCCAGTAGAGGGTTTCTACATTTTGTACCAAAGTGGGGCGGCCAAAGATGCCGACTTCGGCGACATACGGTGGCCGGTGCCGCGGCAGGCCGCGTTTGCCTTCGATGGATTCGATCATCGACGATTCTTCGCCGCAGATATAAGCGCCCGCCCCGCGGCGCAATTCCACCTCGGCCTCGCCCAGCAGGCCGGCGGCTTCGATTTTGGGCAGCTCCGCCAGCAGGATTTCCCGTACGAATGGGTACTCATCGCGCAGATAGATAAACACGGTTCGCGCCTCCACCACCCAGGCGGCGATCAGCATGCCCTCCAAAAAGCGGTGCGGATCGGTCTGCAGATAGTGCCGATCCTTGAAGGTGCCGGGCTCGCCCTCATCGGCGTTGACCGCCATCAACCGGGGACCGGGGTAACTGCGCACAAAACCCCACTTGCGGCCGGTGGGAAAACCGGCGCCGCCTAGGCCGCGTAAGCCGGAATCCGACACGCTCTGGGTAACGCTGTCACGCTCATGGGTACCGGCGTAACAGGCTTTTAGCAGTTCATAACCGCCTGCCGCACTGTAGGCTGCGAAATCGATGTACACCGGGATACGAGGATGAGTCTGTCCCGACTCTACGGCGGCGGCGATGGTGTCCACGGTGGCCCGGTCGATGTGGTGATGACCGGCTTCGGCAACGGGCGCGGTGGCACAACGGCCCATGCAGGGCGCACGCACTACCCGCACGCCAGCGCCCAAGTGCCCGGGCAGTTGTTCTAACAGTGCTTTGGCGCCGGCCAGTTCGCACGACAAGCTATCGCACACCCGCACCGTGAGTGGCGGTGGCGGCTCTTCACCTTGCCGGACGATGTCGAAGTGAGCGTAGAAGCTGGCGACCTCGTATACCTCGGCCTGGACCAAGCGCAGCTCGTGGGCCAGCGCGGTTATGTGCGTGGCACTCAAATGGCCGAATTCATCCTGGATGAGGTGTAGGAATTCGATCAGATGATCACGGCGCCGGTCACGCTCGCCGAGCAAGCCCTGCACTTCGCGTAAAGCGGTGTCATCGACTTGACGGCCCTTGTTGGTAAAACGCTTGCGCCGCTTGCCGGCGCCGGGCACGTGTTCAATAGCGACTGGAGCGGTTGAGACTGTCATAGAGACATATCCTTTGCGCGCGGTGTATCACTGGCACCGTGCTGGATGCAAGAGGCGAATAGGGTTGACCGGGACGGGGCAAACCGGGTGATGCACGATCCGTTTTGTAAGGTCACGGACCTTGCTCATAGGCGACCGCCGACTTGCCGAGGGCGACACTCTTTTTGAGCGCGGGTGCCACTGTCAAGCCCCTAGCTGCCCGGCGCAGGACCATCTGCTCGGATGCTATCCACCTAGCTGCTATCCACCTAGGGCTTTAACCAGCGTGGTACCCAGAGCGGCGGGCGATTCGGTGACATGAATGCCAGCGCTGCGCATCGCTTCCATCTTGTCGCCAGCGCCCCCCTTGCCGCCGGCGATGATGGCACCGGCGTGGCCCATGCGCCGCCCGGGCGGCGCAGTGGCGCCGGCAATGAATCCGGCGATGGGTTTGCGCGTGCGGGACTGCTTTAAAAACGCCGCCGCATCTTCCTCGGCGCTTCCACCGATCTCGCCGATCATGATGATGGCTTCGGTCTGGTCATCGGCCAAGAACAGCTCCAAACAGTCGATGAAGTCGGTGCCATTGACCGGATCGCCACCGATGCCTATACACGTGGATTGACCCAATCCGGCCGCCGTGGTCTGCGCCACCGCCTCGTACGTGAGGGTGCCGGAGCGCGAGACCACGCCCACTTTGCCAGGGCTATGAATATGGCCCGGCATGATGCCGATTTTGCACTGCCCCGGCGTGATGACGCCCGGACAGTTCGGCCCGATGAGCCGCGTGGAGGACGATAGCAAAGCCCGCTTGACCTTGACCATATCGAGCACCGGAATGCCTTCGGTGATGCAGGCGATCAGTTCTACTCCAGCATCTATGGCTTCGAGAATGGCATCGGCGGCAAACGGCGGCGGCACGTAAATGGCCGACGCGGTGGCCCCGGTGGCCGCTACTGCTTCGGCGACGGTATCGAAAACGGGGAGAGCCAGATGGGTCTCGCCACCCTTGCCGGGGGTCACTCCACCGGCCATCTTGGTGCCGTAGGCAATAGCTTGCTCGGAATGAAAGGTGCCTTGGGCGCCGGTGAACCCCTGGCAGATGACTTTGGTGTCGGCGTTGACTAGAACTGCCATGGCCGTCAGCTACCCCCTTGCGCATCAACGACTTTCTGCGCCGCATCGGCCAAATCGTCCGCGGCGATAATGTTGAGGCCGGATCTGTCCAAGAGCGCTTTACCCTGCTCTACGTTAGTGCCCTCCAGCCGTACCACCAAGGGCACTTTTAGCCCCACTTCCCGGGTGGCGGTGATGATGCCCGCGGCGATGAGATCGCAGCGCATGATGCCGCCGAAGATATTCACCAAGACGGCTTTGACATTCGGATCGGAGGTAATGATCTTGAAGGCGGCCACCACCTGTTCAGCTTTGGCGCTGCCGCCCACATCCAGGAAATTGGCCGGGCTAGAACCGTAGAGCTTGATGATATCCATGGTCGCCATGGCCAATCCGGCACCGTTGACCATGCAGCCGATGGAGCCATCGAGCTTGATGAAATTGAGATCGGCCTCAGCCGCTTCCACTTCCGCAGGATCATCCTCGTGCGGATCGTTGAGTTCGCGGATCGCTGGATGGCGGTAGAGCGCGTTGTCATCGAAGTTCATCTTCGCATCCAACGCGATGACATCACCCGCTGCGGTGACCACCAGCGGATTGATTTCCACCACACTAGCGTCGAGTTCGGTGAACGCTTGGTACATAGCGAGCATGAATTCGACGCCGGAGCCGATCTGCTTGCCCTGCAATCCAAGGCCGAAGGCGAGCCGTCTAGCCTGAAACGGCATCATGCCAACAGCCGGATCGATGCTTATCTTGAGGATTTTCTCCGGCGTCTTTTCCGCCACTTCTTCAATATCCATGCCACCTTCGGTGGAGGCCATCATCAGCAACCGCGAGGTGGCCCGATCGAGCAGCAGGCCAAGATAAAGCTCGCGCGCGATATCGCAAGCTTCCTCGATGTACAGGCGCTTGACTTCGCGGCCCGCAGCCCCGGTTTGTCGGGTAACGAGCACGTGGCCTAGCATGCTCCCGGCATCGCTGCGCACCTCATCCAAGGACTTCACCACGCGCACGCCACCGCGCTTTTGCGGGTCACCTGCGAAGTGCCCAGCGCCACGGCCGCCCGCGTGGATTTGCGACTTAAGCACCCAGACAGGTCCACCCAGGGACGCGGCCGCTCGCACCGCTTCATCCACGGTGAAGGCCGGCGCTCCCCTAGGCACCGCCACGCCGTAGCCGTCCAGCAGTTGCTTAGCTTGATATTCGTGAATATTCATCGGCGCGAAATGCCACCCCTTGACCGTTACATGTAACTGTTACATGACCGCTTCGATGCCAAGCTTGCCGAAGCCCTGTTTTTCGAAGTTGTCACGGAACGCATCACGCAGTTTGATCGCGGCTGCATCATACGCCGCTTTGTCGTCCCAACTGGCTCTTGGATCCAACACCTCCAAATCCACACCGGGGCATTGCCGCGGCACCTGCAAGTTGAACACCGGGTGCATGTCCAAGCCGCCACCGTTATGCAGTTTGCCGCTGAGTGCCGCATTCAATAGCGCCCGGGTATCCTTGATCGGCATGCGTGGCGCTGCGCCGGCGGGTCCGCCACGCCAGCCGGTGTTCAGCAAGATACAGCGCGCTTCGTTGGCTTCCATCTTCTCTTTCAACAATTTGGCGTAAACCGATGGGTAATGGGGCATGAACGGAGCGCCGAAACAGGCGCTGAAAGTGGCTTGCGCTTGCCTAAGGCCCACTTCGGTTCCCGCCAGTTTCGCGGTGAAGCCCTGGATAAAGTGATACATCACGCCGTTGCCGTTCAACACCGAGACCGGCGGCAACACACCGAAAGCGTCAGCGGTCAGCAGCACGATGGTCTGCGGATGGCCGCCGCGTGCACCGGTGGCAACGTTGGGATTGCACGCAAGCGGATAGGAGAACCGGATGTTCTCGGTGATGGAGCCGTCCCTCAGATCCAGCTCTTGCGGATCGGTTTCCTCCATGGGTTTACCGGGCAGCGGCGGTACGTTTTCGATGATCGTGCCGGGCATGGACATGGCCGCAGCGATGACCGGCTCGGCTTGCTTGTCGAGATCGATGAGCTTGGCGTAGCAGCCGTCTTCCAAATTGGAAATGCCATCACCGGTCCAACCGGTCTCATCGTCACCGATGAGTTGGCGCGCCGAATCGGCCGACAGTGTGGTCTTGCCGGTGCCGGAGAGGCCGAAGAGAATCGCCGCATCTGCGCTGCTGCCGATATTGGCCGAGCAGTGCATGGACAGATAACCCATATTCGGCAGCAAGAAATTCATCACCGTGAAGATGGTCTTCTTGACCACGCCGCAATAGTCGGCACGACCCGCGACCAGCACCACTTTATTGCGCATATCGACGATAACCGCCCGCTCGGAATGACAGCCGTCACGCTCCGGCTGGCAACGGAAGGACGGTACGTTGAGCATGGTCCAGCGTTTGCCCTCCACATCATCGACACCAGGCACTTCCTTCGGGAACATGTTGTAGGCGAACATGGCGTGGGTGGCGAACTCGCCGACAAAACGGTAGGGCACGGAGTAGACTGGATCGGCCCCCGCGAACACATCTTGCACGTAGAGATGGCCACCGCGTTGATTGCAGTGTGCTACCACGCGCTCGAGCAGCGCTTCGAATTGCTCCGGATCATATTTTTGCAGGTTATCTTTCCACCACACCTGAGCCTCGAGGTCGGGCCAGGCGACCATGAAGGTGTCATTCACCGGCCGGCCGGTGCAGGTAGGATCGGTATAGAAGACGAGCGGGCCGTTGACACCCAGTTTAGTGGCGAATGCCTTGCGCTCATCCTCCGGTCCACCGCGCCGTGTTCTTCCCCGATCATGGGCCAGCGCTTCGTAGAAGAGCCGCTCTTTGGGCAAATTGTGTTTGAACTGAATGCCTGAAAGGCCCAGCTTGCGCTGGAGCGCGCCGGAAAGGTCCATAGTTCGGATTACTCTCAAAAAAAGAATGAAAAATTAAAAGGTGGCCTGGAGTGCCCGTTTATGTAGCGCGAGCGGCGGCGGGCTAGGCGAAGTAACGATTCGGAACCATAACGTTTTCCCAAGTCCGTCTCAATACCGTTGTACGCACAGCCGGGCGACCCTGATCGGAGGGTGGCGGTTCAGTCTCATATATCGCGCTGGCGGCGCAGGTAGGCAGGTGCCGGAGAGTCGGCAAACTGCGGCATTTTCCACGTCCGGTAAGGCTAATGGGCGCCGCTAAAAATAGTCATTTTTTCGTGAGTGCAAGGAAGCACCGCGCGCACAACCGCAGTGTTAGGTGATACCTGAGGATTCGAGCACGGCGCTGACGCCGCAATCGCGGAAAAAGTGCATTGTTAGAGGTGTCCTAATGAGAGTCCGGCTATAAAAAAGCAGTGGTACGAAACGCTGGGGTGCGGTAGCGTGGTCAGCAGCGAGATGAGAATGGGAAAGACCCCGTTTCGCTATATCCCATCCTATTAGATACATCCCATATCCCATTAGATACCCTGAGGAGGGGGCTTGAATCCATGAAGCGTAGATCACTGGCCGCGGCTCTAGCCGCGATGACTGCTGTGGCGCTAGTTCCGGCGACGGCAGCAGCTTGGAAGCCAACCAAGCCCATCGACTTTGTCATCATGGCAGGTAAAGGCGGCGGCGCCGACAAGATGGCGCGTTTGATGCAAAGTGTGGTGGAGAAACACGGTTTGTCCAGCCGGCCGCTAGTGCCCGTGAACAAGCCGGGAGGCTCGGGCGCCGAGGCGTTGGTGCACTTAAACTCCAAAAAAGGCGACAACCATACCATCATGGTGACGCTGAATAGCTTCTACACCACACCGATGCGCCAGCCAAATCTCGGTGTGGACTCCCTGACCTTTACGCCCATCGCGCGCATGGCTGAAGACACCTTCTTGTTATGGGTGAACAAGGACAGCGGCATTACCGACGTGGCCGGCTTCGTTAAAGCGGCCAAGGCGGCCGGTGACAAGTGGATTATGGCTGGCACCGGTAAGGGTCAAGAAGATCAGCTACTCACCAACTTCTTGAACAGCGCCTACGAGCTCAACATGAAGTACGTGCCGTTCAAGGGCGGTGGCCGAGTAGCCAAGGAGTTGGCCGGTAACCACGCCAACTCGACGGTCAACAACCCATCGGAACAGTTGGGCTTTTACGAGGCCGGTAAGACCCGGGCGCTAGCTGCGTTCACACCGGAGCGCCTGCCCTTGTTTCCCGATGCTCCTACCTTCAACGAGTTGGGCAAGGACTTCGTTTATTTCATGCAGCGTAGTGTTGTAGGCGCCCCCGGCATGAATACGGAGGCCGCCGCGTACTACCGTAACCTGTTCAAGAAAGTATACGACTCGCAAGAGTGGCAGACCTACATGAAGGAAAAGAGTCTGCAAGGCGACTTCATGACCGGTGCCGAGCTGCAAGCGTACTGGAAGCGCGAGCGGGATATTCACGCGACCATGCTCCGCAATATCGGCGAGATCGAATAGCCGAGGCCAAGTAAAAAGTGGCCTAGTAACGGGCTTTTTCCATTCGAGCCGGCGCTTTATGGCCGGCTTTTTTGGTTTGGGCTGTTACTCTCTAATATCCACCCCCTATTATCCAACCCATACTTAAATATGGGCTAACTTCCATCCGAGGACCCAACGGTGACCCGGGATGAACTCAAGCGCGCTGTTTGCGCCGCCATCGACGCCCGCGAGGACGCCATCATCGAGATAGGCGAATCCATTTTGCGCCAACCGGAGACTGGATTTCGCGAACACCGTACAGCGGCTTTCGTCGCCGAGAAGATGCGCGAGATAGGTTTGCAACCACAGACGGGTTTGGCGGTAACGGGCATCAAAGCCATTGCCGGCAGTAATGGCAGCGGGCCCACCATGGCAGTCTTGGGCGAACTCGACAGCTTATGCATACCCGGCCACCCGTTCGCCGATAGCGACACGGGCGCCGCCCACGCCTGCGGCCACAATGCCCAGGTGGCCGGTATGCTGGGCACGGCGATCGGCTTGATGCAAGCCGGTGCTTTCGAACACTTAGGTGGCAACGTCGCCTTCATGGCGGTGCCCGCCGAGGAGATGATCGAAGTTGACTACCGCTTGGGCCTGCGCGAACAAGGGCACATCGAGTTCTTGACCGGCAAGGCGGAGCTGATTCGCCTGGGACATTTTGACGATGTGGATCTGGCCCTCATGTGCCACACCAAGAACGATACAAAAGCCTCCCACGTCGCCAACAGCTCCAATGGAGCACTCATCAAACGCATTCGTTTTCTGGGCCGTGCGGCCCACGCCGGCGGGGCACCGCAAAAAGGCATCAACGCGCTGAATGCGGCGAATCTGGCGATGACCGCCATCGCGCTTCAGCGCGAGACCTTCTACGACTCCGACACCATCCGTATTCATCCCATCATCACCCACGGCGGCGACGCGGTGAGCGCCGTGCCGGCTGAGGTGACCATGGAGACTTTCGTGCGGGGCCGTACGCTCGAAGGCATTGTAGACGCGAATCGAAAAGTCGATCGCTGTTTGCGGGCAGCGGCGATGGCGATAGGGTGCGAAGTCGAAATTGAAACCACCGCCGGTTACTTACCCCAGAATAACGACACCACGATTACCGAACTCTGGGGTGAGAACGTCAAAACCCTCTATGGTGATAATCAGTTCTCCGTCGAAGAACACCGTACCGGCTCCACCGACATGGGGGATTTAGGCCACCTGATGCCGGTCTCCCATCCGTATATCTTCGGTGCCAGTGGCGTCAGCCACGGCGCGGACTATCTTTTGGAAGATAAAGAAAGCGTCTACGTCAATATGGCTAAGTTGCTGGCCATGACCGTAGTCGATTTACTCTACGGCAACGCTGGCGAAGCGCAGGAACTTCTGCGCACCGCTAGACCTAAACTCACCAAGGAAGAATATCTGGCTTTCAATCGTGAGATGAACGGGACGGAGCGGTTTACCGGGCAGGCGCGGTAGCGGATATAGACATGGCGACTTTATACGACGGTTTGACGCGAGCGCAGATAACACTCATCGAGGAGAGTCACGTTTTCTTTGTCGCTACCGCCGACAGTAAACTCGCCGCCACTCCAGCGGGCCTAGGACCGGTCAATATTTCACCTAAAGGTGGCGTACCGCTACATATCATCGATCCCAATCTGGTGGCCTATCTTGATTACCCCGGCAGTGGTAACGAGACGGCACGCCATCTAGCAGCCGGTGGTCCCATGACTATCATGGTGTGCTCGTTCCATACCAGCGATGCAGCGATTGTGCGTATGTACGGCAAAGGTACGGTGCAGAGCTTTGATGATTGCCCTTTTGCCAAGCGGATAGTGGAAACACCCGCAAAGGAGTTGGTATCCAAACCACGGCAGATCATTGCTCTTCGCATCGAGCACACACAAACGAGCTGCGGCTACGGCGTGCCCGTGTTCCAGTTCGAGCGCGACCGGCGCAAAGCGGATCGCGGCCGGCGGTTCAAGGAGCGATGAAGCCGTTCCTAAGTCGCTGGCTTTGCGGCTACAGTAATCTTCAGCCCGTCGATAGCATTCGGCAGTTGCGTGCTCACCACCGCATCACCGGCATTTAACTCCGCGCTTCGCAGCAGCATCAAAGTCTCACCGTCTGTTCGCATCTCACCGACGCGCTCCACCGTTAACCGGCGCATGCGGTCACCCTCCACTCTAAAGACATGCTTGGCGCCGTAAATAGCCTGCGGAGGTAGCGCGATAACGTCTCGCTCGATACCGAGTTGAACGGTTAACTCCACAGTCAGCCCCAACGGTAAATTGTGCGCGCCCCTTTTGATGCCGAACAAGGCATCAACCCCGCCGCTACCCCGCCCCACCTGAGCGCCTAAACGTTGCAAGACCGCCTCCACTGCCTGACCTTCAACGACCGCGGCCGCCGATACGCTCTCTGCGTTGGCAAGCGCCCGCCGTACTGAGGGTACATACCGCGCCGGGATCTGAGCACGCAATTCCAGAGCCTCGGAATCAAACAATTGCAGCAGCGGCGTGCCCGGTTGCACGCGATCTCCGACCGCCACCTGCACCGCAGAGACAGGGCCGGCAAAGGGTGCACGCACTCGGGTCCGATCAAGGTCGAGTTGTGCCCTATCTTTAAGCGCGGCCACTTTCGCCCGCCGGGCTTCGAGTTGCGCTAACCGGCTCGGGTGACCGAGGATGGCGGTGCGCCGCGCATCCACCGCCATGGAGCGCTGTTCCTCGTCTTGGCGCGCAGCATCTAACTGCGCGCGTGAGCCGACATGGGTGCGGGCCAGATCCTCGGCCCGTTTGACCGCCCGTCCGGCCAACTCCAGCACTTTGAGTTCGCGGGCCAGCGCATCTCGGTCATTCGAGTGGTGCTGATTCTCGATTTCGATTTGGGCATCGATTTCCGCCAACTCAGCCTCACGTTGGCGCAGCAAGAGCTTAGCCTCCCGATCATCGAGGCTCGCCAACAACTGCCCAGCCTTGACCCGTTCCCCCTCGAGCACATGCACTTCCACCACATCCGCCGTGATAGGGGCTGTTAACCGGGCAGTGCGAGGCGTTTCCACCCGTCCATACAGGACTAAAGTTGGCCGGTAGCCGCCGCGCACCACTCTAGCCACAGTCACCAACCACTCTTTTTCCTGAGTGGTCACCGGCTCACCTTCCGGTTTAGTCTTGACCAAAGCGAGGGCACCAGCCGCGGCCGCGGCTAGGATCACTACCGGCAGAACAATGCGCGATATCATGCTTGTATCAGTGGTGGCCGCCGTGCCGCGGATCAAGACGATTGATGCTTAGGTGTGCGCGGCAGTGCGATAGTTCAAGTGCGATAGTTCAACCGCCAGCCTCCAAAGAAACACCTGTCAAGAAACATCGGAAAAGTAGTCGTGAAGCCCATAAAGAAAGAACCGCCCCGAGGGGCGGTTCCTGTGAGGTTGTGTGCTTGTCAACCTCGGCTGACCGACTGACTATCAACCAGCCATGCAAACCACGCGAAACTCGAAGGCTTGTCCTTTAGCTCGCGTCACCTGCGAAAGTTGAAAACAGCACAGACAAACACTCACTAGACATAGATCACCTCCTTTGCGTAATGGGCCTGGGCGCTAGCGTAACATTGTCTTAGCCGGCACTCCAAGTGCTAGTTTCACCGAGAAGAAATCCGCTTCGGGCGGTTGCTGATCTCAGACAGACTTCTCTCAAGCCGGAGATGCCAATCGAAGTGGACAAAGACAGCCGCTCAGTCGTGATCAACGCAATCACGCAGTAGTATTTGCACAGATTTTACACATATATCGTCGATAAAACGGAGCACACAAGCAAGTGACCAAGCAAAAGAAAGTTAGGTGGACTATCGATATGCCATCGGCACTCGACCAGCGGCTTACCGCATTAGCGGATAACTTAGGATTGACGAAATCCGAAATCACACGCCGCGCGTTAGTTCTCATGGAGCAAAGCCACGACGCCATCACTGCTGGCAAACACGTCGGTATCGCTACGGCCTCGGAAAATTTAGAAACTGAATTCATTGGTATTTAGTGCGTCATGCCTAAAATCGTTGACATCGCCGAACACACCGGAGACTACCAAGTTGCAGTCCGTAGTCATACGGCGATGTGGGAAACCATCAGAGAGAACGTTCGTTTCTTCACGGCCATAATTCTTATTGTGGCCATCTTTTTTACACTGCTCTGGGTGCTCCTTTTTGGGCCGGCCTGCTCTGACAAGGTGATATCTGGCTGTTATTCGGCAACCGATCGGCAATGGGTGCAAACTATATTGAATACGCTGATCGGCGCTTTAATTGGTACTGCGCTTATAGCCCCATCCCGAGACGAATCTCGAAGGTAGTCTACTCTATGGCGAGTACGCTTCTCTAACCGGGCTACAGCGAACAGCACGAGGGCGCCTCTAACAATAGTCATTGTTTCGTGAGTGCAAGAAAGCACCGCGCGCACAACCGCAGTGTATAGGTCATACCTGAGGATTCGAGCACGGCGCTGACGCCGCAATCGCGGAAAAAGTGCATTGTTAGAGGCGCCCACGAACCGCGGAGCAACTCCAAGGCGGTTACCGTGACCGGCAACCGTGTCCTTTAGCCACCCTTATTCAAATGGGGATGCCCCTCACATAAGCTCCTCGGCGCGCACGTACTCAAGCGTGTCGTCCAAAGCCGCTTGCCAACGGTCGAAGAGCATATGGACTTCATCATCTTCAATGATAAGAGGCGGGCAGAATGCGATGCGTGTTCCAGCGCAGGGGCGCAGCATAACGCCCCGGCGCGTGCAGGCTTCACTGGCCCAGGCAGCCACTTGCGGGTCGAAACTCTCCTTAGTCTCTTTGTTCTTGACGAGTTCCACCGAGCCGATGAGACCAACCCCTTTGGCGTCACCCACCAACGGATGATCAGCCAGCGCGCTCAGCCGCTCCTGCGCTACCTTGGACACCGCGTTGACATGGCTGGCGATGTCGATCTCATCGTAGATCTTCAACGTCTCCACCGCCACCGCAGCGGCAACGGGGTGGCCCGAATAGGTAAAACCGGTGCCCAAAATACTGTTCGCACTGGCGTAATCGCGGATAGCGCCGTATATCTTCTCGTTCAACATGACCGATGAGATCGGCAGATAGGCCGACGACAACTGTTTGGCGTTGATGATAATGTCCGGCTCTATGCCGTAAGTCTCACAGGCAAAAGTATTGCCAGTGCGGTAAAATCCGGTGATCACCTCATCGGCCACCATCAGCACATCGTATTTCTTCAGCACTGCTTGAATAGCGGCGAAATAACCTCTAGGCGGTGTAATCGCGCCGCCCGCGCCCATGACCGGCTCGGCGACAAAAGCGGCCACAGTTTCCGGGCCTTCCTCTACAATCATCGCCTCCAACTCGGCGGCCCGGCGGGCGGAGAATGCTTCTTCGCTCTCCCCCGGTAAGCCGTAGCGGTAGTAATGGGCGCTGCCCGTGTGCAGTATTCCCGCAATGGGTAAGTCGAAACCTTTGTGCATGGGCGTCAAGCCGGTCAGGCTGCCGGAGGATACAGCGATGCCGTGATAACCCCCATGGCGAGCAATGATCTTCTTCTTTTCCGGGCGGCCCACGGCATTGTTGTAAAACCACACGAACTTCACCATGTGGTCATTGGCTTCGGAACCCGAGTTGGCGAACCACACTTTGGACATAGGCACCGGCGCGATGGAGAGCATCTTTTCCGCCAAATCGATGGCGGGCATGTTGGAGCGGTGAAAAAAAGTGTGATAGGTGGGCAGTTTACGCATCTGGGCCACTGCCGCCTCGATCAGACGCTCATTATTGAAGCCTAGCGAGGTACACCACAGGCCGGCCATGCCCTCTATGTATTCATTGCCTTCCAGATCTTTAACGTAAATGCCGTGCCCCTCTTCGAGGATGAGTGGCCCATCTTTTTCGTGCTTGCTGGGGTCAGTCATGGGATGCAGCACGCAAGCTACATCACGGGCATGGGGCGAATTCATCACTGCGGACATGGGCCGGCTCTCCAATGCGTTGGGCCTGCTGCGTGCGGCCCGAAAACAATACGGGTTACCTCTAAAAATGCACTTTTTCTGCGATTGCGGCGTCAGCGCCGTGCTCGAATCCTCAGGTATGACCTATACACTGCGGTTCTGCGCGCGGTGCTTCCTTGCACTCACGAAACAATGACTATTTTTAGCAGGTGCCCCACGGTCGTCTCTGGCGTCGGTCTGCGAAAAACTCAAAACACCATTCGACTGAGGCTCTCAGCTACACAGGCAGGTTTCTCCTGACCCTCAACCTCTACAACCACTTCCTGCATCGCTTCGATCATACCGCTTTTGATCTCGGTGCGTTTCAGGGTACGCCGTGAGCGGATGCGGGCACCTACGGGAACCGGGGACGGAAAGCGGACTTTATCAAAACCGTAGTTGATGCCCATCTTTTGGCCTTCTAGCTTAGGCAGGCCTGAGCCATCGTCAGGCCGCGGCAAATGGCCCATGATCGATAGGGTCAGATGACCATGGGCAATCGTGGTGCCGAACGGGCCGTTCTTAGAGCGCTCTTCATCGATATGAATCCATTGATGATCCATGGTGACATCAGCGAATTGATTGATTCGATCTTGCGTCACCTCGAACCAATCGCTGGGCGCTTGAGGTTGATCGATGTAGCTTTGCAAAGTGGTGAGGGCTTGTTGCAGCGCGTCAGCGGACATGCTCTTACTCCTGAATTATTCCTTAACTTATAGCCTCTTAATCATATAACAATGGGCACCTAGGGGCGGACGCCGATGTGAGAGATTTTCAGCAATAACCATGAGCGCACAATCCACTCACCGGGATGGAAGCCCACGCGGCCCGGACGCTCGATGAGGCAGGCACCATTGAACCTGGCATTATCGTTTACGGCTGCACGGCCAGTTCCGCTGTTGGTGATCCTGATGGGTACGAACGGGATCTGAACGATAAAGCCGGTTACAGCGCGGTGACAGAGAAGGCTGCCCTGGTGTCGGCGTTCAAGCCCACCGCGTCCCGGTAGTGGCGCGCGTACGGCGTGTCGTAACCCTCGGCGTAGCGGGGCATCGCCTCCCACAGGTGCGTGCCTTCCAGGAAAGCTAGACCACGGGCGCCTATATCGACCCCTTCCAGGGAATCTATAAAGCCGAAGATCTCGGGGCGCTTGGAACCGAAGTGTTCGCCCATCTCTTTGACAAAAGTCAGTACGCCGGGGCCTACCATCACGTGATAGAGCACTTCGGTGTCAGCGGGAATGCGTGGAAAATATTTGGTGAACGACGATTCAGTGGGCGGTATCGCCAGCAGGGCAGCGATGCTGCCGCCGCGCGCTTTGACGGCAGCGCTGAAAAAATCGCGGTGATCATAACCGAAGGCGTAGTCGGGGAAAATCATGCTCACACGCTTGCCTAGAT
>WLWG01000623.1_pt1 | contig 35710 bp, 61 predicted proteins | sample 6712871 | NCBI WGS metagenome assembly WLWG01 (sample SAMN12718693, study PRJNA515312) | sponge metagenome | isolation source: marine sponge | host: Mycale hentscheli | place: New Zealand: South Island, Marlborough, Capsize Point | collected 2003-05-01
CAACTTTAGATAATTTATCATTCAATGGAAGTGACGCAACATTTAACCTAACACAAAACTCAGTAGCTTTTGTACCAGTAAGTGCAGACGCATTACAAATTCAAATTGATGGTGTTATACAATCTGGTAACTACACTGTTAGTGGCTCTACTGTTACTTTTGATTTTACTCCTAGTGGTAGTTCAGTATGTAATGGTATTCGCCATTATGGGGTTGGATTACTAACTACAGTTTCAGATGGTGCAGTTACCGAAGCTAAAATTGGTAGTGGTGCAGTTACTTCTAGTAAAATTGCTAGTGGTGTTATTCCTACTTCAAGACCTAATGCAAATCCATTAATTATAAATGGTGATATGCAAGTGGCTCAAAGAAGTACAAGTGTTTCTACAACTGCTGGTGGTTATAAAACAGTAGATAGATTTCAATTTAATACAGGAGGTGGCTCTACTGGAGACGCTACATTTACTCAAGAGAATGACGCACCATCAAATACAGTATTTCGTAAATCATTAAAAATATCACCAAATGCAACTGAAACAATAGATGGTGGAAAAAATTTAGCTTTTACTTATGCTCTTGAAGGTCAAGATGTTCAAGTTTTACAACATGGCTCTGCTTCTCCACCAAAAGCAACTTTATCGTTTTGGGTTAAATCAAACAAGACAGGCACATACTGTGTGCAAGTAAAAGAAGAAACAATATCAAATGAAAGTTATTTACTTTTTGAATACTCAATTAGCCAAGCTAATACATGGGAACAAAAAGTATTAACATGGACTGGTAATTCTGCTCATACACTTAATAATGATAATACTATGGGATTTAGATTATGTTGGCATTTAGCTTGTGGCTCTGATGACCATGCTTCGGCAACTACAACTTGGACAGATGCAACACCATTTAAAGCAACATCAAATCAAGTAAACCTTTTTGATAGCACATCAAACAACTGGTATCTTACAGGAGTACAACTAGAAGTAGGCGAATATACTTCTTCTACTTTACCACCTTTTCAACATGAAAGTTTTGGAAATAATTTACAAAGATGTCAAAGATATTATGAAAAATCTTTTGAACAAGGAACTACTCCAGCAGCAGGAACTTCTGCACCAGATGGAAGAGTATTTGGGTCATGGGATGGTCAATCTGCAAGAACACAAATAGATTTTAATACAACAAAAAGAGCATCACCTACTGTAACTGTTTATAGAGGTTCAAATACTGGTAGTGGAACAGGAACAGGAACAGCTAACTTTATTTATAGTGGTGCTTGGAATAATCATGGTTGCACTTCTAATCACGCAGATGATTCTCAAGTATCATTAACAGCAGTTACAGGCAATTTTACTACAAATGCGGCTCATGTTGCCGATATGAATTTTACAGCAGATGCGGAGTTATAATTATGATTAGTCAAGTTCAAAAATTAGTATTTATGGGAAAAGAAAGTAAAATGCTTAAAGTAACTTTTTCAAATGGAATTGAATCATGTGTACCTAAAGATGAAGCTAACACAGACTATCAAAATATTCTTCAATGGGTAGCAGATGGTAATACAATACAGGAGGCTGATTAATGGCACAGACATTTTTAAATTTAGCACAAGGAGTTACAGGTACTTTGCCTACAAGTAATTATGTTCAAGGTGGTATATCTATGGCTGATAACTGGAGAATAACTTCTGGTGCAACAGGTGTAAATACTCCTTTAACTAGTAATTGGGAAAGAGTTGATACTTCTGGTCAAGGTACTATTGGAAGTGCTATGACGCAATCATCTGGTGTTTTTAGTTTTGGAAATACAGGAATTTATCAAATAACTTTTATGGCTTATTTAGAAGGAAATGATGAATCAAGATATAATACAATTAATATAATGGGAACTATAAATAACAGTAGTTATGTTTCTTTATCAGAAAATTCACAATTTCATCAATCAACACAAAGTAATACAGCTTATGCATGTGTAATGTGTTCTACTTATTTTGATGTTACAGATACATCAAATTGTAAAGTAAGATTTCATTATGCTCCTGCAACAAATAATATAACTTTAATAGGTGCATCAAGTTATAATGCAACTAATGTAATGTTTATAAGACTAGGAGATACATAGAATGACAGATAAAATTACAGGCAGACCAAATCACATTGAAGATGCTCTTGTTAAAATGCACACTAGACAATGGTTTACTTGGACAGATAGTACAAATAAAATTTATGCTAATCTTAGACTTACAGATAAAATAGGAGTTGATGGTAATATTGTAGATAATACAGTAACAGAATTACCAACTGAGTCAGTAGTAAATGCAAAACTAAAAGAATTACAAGACGCATGGGATAGTGCAAATGATTAATCCTTGTTGCGAAGATGGAAAGTGTACTTGTGGTAAATGAAAACTCCATTAATTATAGGTGTTGCATTAGCAACCATATTAATATTTTTTTTAAGTAGTACAATGAACGCTGTTCTTGGAGCAGACACAAACACAGTTTCCTCAACAGTAGTTACAAACAATACTCCTCCAACAGCTAATGCTCCTAGTGTCGTAGTTAATAATTCTGATATTTGTAAAACTGCAACAAGTGGAGCAGTACAAACACAAATACTAGGGATAGCATCTGGCATTACTATTACAGATGAAAACTGTGAGAGAATTAAACTTGCTCGTAGTTTGTATTCAATGGGTATGAAAGTTGCATCTATAAGTTTGCTATGTAATGACGATTATCGTGTTTTTGATGCTATGTTTATGGCAGGAACTTATTGTCCATATAAAGGTGCAATAGGAGAAGATGCAAAAAAAGGTTGGGAAGAAAATCCTCAATTAATCCCTCAAGGTAGTTTTTTACTAAACAAAGAATTAATAAAACCGAAGGAACAAACAAAAAGTGATGAAGAATTTGCGAAGTTTATATTTATGGCTATGGCTATGTATATCGGTTTCCCTATCTTATTCTAGTCATGCTGTTGATTGTTCAACAGATACAATCGGTTTATGTTCGCCAACAGTAGAAGAAATAATAGATGAAGTAATAACAGAAACTATTGAACATGAAGCTGATGGTATCACAATAACGACTACCACAGATACTACGACAACAACAACTACAGTTACTAACCAAGACTCTCTTGATATTTTAGATGGAGATAATGATTATGTTGTATCTTCTAAAGAAGGAGATATGGATATTGATTGGGGTGGTCAAGGTAGTGCATCAATGCCAACTGGCTCTTATTGTAATCAGTTAGGCACAGATAGATGTGCTGAAATAACTGATCCTAATTTAACAACATTTGTTCAAACAGTTAATATATCTAAACTTAATATAGAGTATGGTGGTAGAACTAACTATACAATAAAAGTAGATAAACAAGACAGCCAAGACTCTATCTATATGAAAATTATAGGTCAAGATGGTAACACTAATGTTTTTAGTGGCACAGATGTTTTATCAGCAAGTGGTGTAGCAAGTGGGTATCAAGCCTATGAAGGTGGATTTGATTTCTCTGGTAGCCTTACAACAGTAATTATTGAAGTAGGTGGCAGAGATATAAACCTTGCTGTTGGAGTTTTATTTGACGATGTGTCTGTCAATGTACTTTACAATGTGGTTAACACAATAATAACACAGTCTATCTCTTCGGTAGAAATGTTTATTGCCTTAAACTTTGATGCTCCAGAGGACATAATAGATGTTGTTGAAGATGTCTTTGAGTCTAATGATGCAATAGATACTGATGAAGGTTTTATTTTAGAGCCAATAGAAATTGATGAGCCTACTTATGAAACTGTTGAATTAGAAATAGAAGAAATAGAAATTGCTGAAATAGAAATAGAAGTTGAAATAGAAGCAGAGATTGAAGCAGAAATAGAAACAATAGAAGAGCCTGTTGAAGAAACTATAGAAGAAGCTGTTGAAGAAGTAGAAGAACAACCTGTAGAAAAAACAACAGAAGTAGCAGAAGTTAAAGAAGAACAAAAAGAAGAGCCTAAACCAGAGCCTAAAGAAACAAAAAAAGAAAGCTCTAAAGAAAAAGCTGTCAAAAAAATTATGAAAAAGATTGATGACAAGCAACGATATGACTCTGCTAATCAAATGAAAACATTAATTGTAATGCAAGTGTTAGGTAATACTAAAAGTTTCTTTGAGTCTCAAAAACAAATTAACGACAGAGTAGGATTTTTTACTAATGCAACACTACCAGATAGTGTCATTAGCGATAACGATATAGCAAGTTATTTTTTATTTGCAGGAAGTGATGGATTGATGAATGAGATGATAATGCAACAATGGTCGGAATAGTAATGGCTACTGAAATGGAATTACCTGGTGGTATTAAATTTAAAGGTGGTAAAATTTTTGTTGTACTTACAGCCTTAACTACTCTTGGAGGTGGTCTATGGGGTGGCTTTGAATTTTACAAAGACTATCTTGATATGAAAGATCAAATACAAAACTACACAGCACCAGACCTAAGTGGTTTTGATAAAAGAGTAGATTTAGTTCAGCAAGAAGTAGAAATGATTACGCAAGAAATGAGTATGATTTTGCAAGAGATCAGCCTTGTTAGTGATGTAGCCAACGAATTAAAAAATGATCTTAGACAAGATGTAAGACGCATAGAAAAAATTGTTAATGATGTAGAGCAACAAGTTAAAGAAGATAGCAGAGAAAACGCAAGAGATTTAAAAGAAGCTATAACTAATATAAAAGATGATATGAAAGCATTAGAAGAAAAAACAGATAAAAACATCAAGAGAGCATTAGATAATCCATTATCTAAAATGAAATAATGTTTAAAATATTTGCGATGATTTGTATGCTTAATGTAGGAGAGTTAGATCAAACACTTTGTTTCAAAAGTGAAGTACCATTACAATTTAATAACCCTAAAGAATGTAGTTTAGCAAAAAAAAGAATAGTTGATTACTTACACGCAGACATGGTGGAAAGAAAACTTACTGTAGTGTTTCAATGTGGTTCAAACATGGAGAATACAAATGTCTAATTGGGAAAATCAATATTCACAAATTTGTAAAGCCTTAGATGAAATTAAATCTGAGGTAAAAGAAAACAGACAAGAAGTAATAAAACTTAAAGAAGAAATGGCAACTGGTAAAGGTGCTATTAGAACTATGTTATTTATTGGGGGAATACTGTCAGCTATTTGGGTATTTGTTAAACTACTCGGAGGCCAATCTTAACCTCAACTAAAGGACTATAGATGAATACAAAATCTATCCTGGTTCTTTCTGATACACACTTTCCTTATGTTAAGAAAGAATACTTTAAATGGATAAAAAAACTTAGAGATAAGTTAAAACCAACTTTAGTAGTACACATTGGAGATCTTGTAGATTTTCATAGTATCTCTCAACACTTACATAGTGCAGAGTTACCAAATATTAAATACGAAATAGAAGATGCTAAAAAACATATTAAGCAACTTAGAAAAATATTTAATTGTCCTATGCCAATCATGTGGGGTAATCATGATATACGCATACAAAAAATAGCAGAGAAGTCAGCTATACCAAATTCTTTTCTCAAAGAAATAAATCAAATACTAGACATAGATCCTAAATGGAAATGGACTTGGCACGATAAACTTATTGTAGATCTTCCAAATAAAAACAAAGTATTCTTTACCCATCATTTTAAATCTAATGCTTTATCTAGTGCAAAAGAACTTGGCCTCTCTTTATGTGTGGGCCACCAACATACAAAATCAAGTGTAGAGTATTGGTCTAGTCCAACAGCTTTAAACTTTGCTATGTGTGTAGGTTGTTCTATTGATCCCAAACACGAAGCCTTTAAGTATGGCAAAAACTTTATTAAAAGACCAATCATATCAGTAGGTAGCATCATTAACTCACAGCCTCAAATTCATAGTATGCCTATGAAAGATTCTACCTGGACAGGTGAGGTGTAATGGATAAAATTAATCCTCCTTACTACAGGAAAAAAATAGAAGTAACTGACTACATTATTGAATACGACATGAATTTTTTAGAAGGTAACATTATTAAATATGTCACTCGCTACAAAGAGAAGAATGGAATTGAAGATCTTAAAAAAGCTAAATGGTATTTGGAGAAGTTAATACAATGTACGAAGAATTAAAAGATAGGATTAAACAACATGAAGGTTTTAAACTAGAACCTTATCAGCTTTCTTATAGAACCAAAGATGGTAAGAAAGTAAAAGAAGATTTTTTAACAGGTGGTTATGGCCACAAGTTAAGTAAAGACGAAGAAGTACCAACAACCAAAGAAGGTTGGGATCTTTTATTTGAAAAAGATTTTGAACAGGCTTTAAACCAAGCCACCCATTTTATTGATAAAGATAAAGTAAAGTTTGAGGCTTTTACCATCATAATTGAAATGGCTTACCAAATGGGAAGTAGCATACATCAATTTAAAAACCTTAAAATGAACCTAGAAGATCAAAACTATGTCTTGGCTAGTGATAGCATGATGGATAGTAAATGGGCCAATCAAACTCCAAGCAGAGCTTCTTGGTTAAGTTTATTAATGAGGGATTTATGAAAATAATAATTACAACACTATTAACTGCATTAGTTGTCATAGAATTTTGTAACTTAGTTATTTACTACGAACAAGTAGGAGGTGGACTATGTTAGGATTATTGACAGGAATTTTAGGTGGCAAAGGTGGAGGTCTTTTAGAAACAGGATTAAAAGTTGTTGATGAACTTTATGATAGTCCTGAAGAAAAAAGACAAGCTGAAATAACTTTAGAAAAAATTGAAGCTAAACTAAAAGAAAAACAAATAGATATTAATATTGCACAAGCAAAATCTAAATCATTGTTTGTTGCAGGAGCTAGGCCCTTCATTCAATGGGTATGTGGTATTGGTTTGGCTTATGCCTTCCTAGTAGCACCAACAGTAGAATTTTTTTTACCAGAAATGGATAAAATAGATATTCCAACAGATGTAATGATGGAATTAACACTAGCTACTTTAGGTATGGCAACTCTTAGAACTGTAGAAAAAATTAAGAATGTTCAAAGAGATAAGTAATGAGTAAGCTAGAAAAAGAAAATAAAGAACTTAAAAAACAAAATGCTTTCTTATTAGATAGGTTAGAAAAAGCCTACAATACTAAAATGTTATTACGACAAGAAAACATGAAATCACAATCAACAGTAGAAACAGTTAAGGAGGCAGTAATTCAAGATGGCAACATATCAAGGTAAAACTGTACCACTTAACAAGCCAATGAGAGGTGATGTTAAAAAGTTTAAAGTTTTTGTTAAAGATGGAGATAAAGTCAAAAAGATTAACTTCGGTGATCCTAATATGACTATTAAGAAAAATAATCCTGCTAGAAAAAAATCTTATTGTGCAAGATCTGGTGGTATTAAAGGAAAGAATAATAAACTATCTGCTAACTATTGGAGTCGCAGAATGTGGAACTGTTAGTGAGAAGTATAACAGAAGATATACTCTCCTGGTCAAAAGATTTCTTAGAACAACCTAACAAGCACATTAATAATTTACCTGTTTGTCCTTACGCAAAAAAATCTAGGATAGATAACAAAGTATCTATTATTGAACACAATGACAGCAATACTTTATTAGAAGAAGTTATTAATCAAGCTAACAACTTTAAAGATACTGACAAACAAATTTGTATTGTTGCTTGTAATGATTTGTCCATAGATGCTGATGAGCTACACAATTACATACACGCTTTAAATTTTGTTTATGTACCACAAGATATTTACTTAATGCCATTTCACCCTGAAGATGGCGAAGAAGAAATAGATTTTTTACAAGATACACATTGGGAAAGTGATAACGAGTTTCTGATGGTTTTAATACAACCATTTGATGAGTTAGAGAGAGCTAGTTCTCAACTAACAAAAACAGGGTATTATAATAATTGGCCAAAAGATTATTATGATGCAACTGTCAATAAACGAAAACAATATAGGAGATTGCGTCATGAGAGGCATGAAAAAAAGAGCTAAGAAAAAAGACAAAAAGAAAAAAACTAAAAAGAAAAATAAGAAGAAGTAATGTCTAAAAATGTATGGGATAAACCAAGACCAAAAGGTTTAGGCAAACCAAAACCATTTAATAAATCTTCAACGAAATACAAAAATGTTAAAGCAAGAGCAGATAAAAAGTTTGGCAAGAAAGTAAGTCTTGTTAAAAATATGTGGATTGCAAAACAAATGAAGGCTTAAAATGAAAATGGTTTTAGTAACTTGGTTAGATACCAATGAAAATTCTGTAGGTGGTTGGATTGAAAAAGCTGACCTAGATAAATCTGAAGTTTGTTCTGTAGATTCACTAGGTTGGCTTTACAAAGAAAATGATGAATTAGTTGTTATATTAGCTGATAAAGATACACATGATAAAGATGATATTTATGGTAGATCTCAAGTAATACCTAAAGGTGTAATCAAAAACATTAAGTATTTACAGGAAATATAAGAGGACTATCTATTTTCTCAATCTCTCTTGGCTGATATTCTTTCTCATTTTCTTCTACCATTAACTTATATTTAACTATTAAATCATCAATAGCATTTATCATTTCAGGACAATGTTTATGTTTTTTTATTTTTTTTAATTCTTCTATAAATGTTAATTGTTCAATCATTTTTTTGTAATTGTATTTTTTTATATTTAGAAGATAATTCTAAAATTTTATTAACATCATGTGAATAAAAATATTGTTTGTTTCCTAAATAACGAAATAAACTTTCATCATTTGGAAATTCTTTTTGTAAATTATTAATATTTTTGATTAATGTTTTTTCATGTATTTTAAATTTATTTGCTAAATCTTTTCTATATAACCAATCGTTCATAATAGTTCTCCTTGCCTTTCATCTTTTGGTTTCCATTGGTAATAAAACAATTCGTGCATATTTCTTGAAAACTTATCAGGTACAGGAATTGTTTTTATAGGTTTATCTAGCTGAGAATAGGGTACTAACATTTCTTCTCCCTCAACTTGTATTGTTAAATCATCAAACTCTTTCTTGCATTTAGTAATGTACTTATCTCTTACAGCTACTAAACTTCCATACTTACTTTTTACTTTAACTATCATGTTCCAAATCCTGACAATTTCATTTCTGCTCTCTTGATACTGTTGCTGTCTAAAATAAATTGTATCTTTGTTTCAACCCTCTGCATTTCTGCATAGGCCTCATCTTTTAATTTATCTGCCATTTCTAATTGCTTAACTACCTCCTGGACTTCATCGTTAATCTTAGCCTTAGCTTTTGCATCATCTACAGAGTTTTTTTCCTCTGATTGAAAACGATACATTAAATATTTTTGATTAATCTTTTTGTCTTTGAGATCTACAAGTTGATTGTAAACTCTAAAACATTTACGATAATCTATAATCGCTTGTTTCTTTTCCTCTGCAATCATGTGAGGATCGTATTTATGAATATTCATTTTCTAATTTATCAGCTATTAATCTAAGAGTAGTTACTCTTACTTCTTTGTTGAAGTCTTTATCCTTATGACAAAGATCATGGCACTTCCGACAAAGACAAGTTAAGTTCTCAATGTAGTCTTTGCACTTAGAACCTCCAGAGCCTTTTGCTGATATATGGTGAATATCAACTCCTTCCCAACTGTTACAAGCAAAGCATTGATACGATTGAACCATTGTGTACTCATCATTCCAAAAGGTCGTAAAAACTTTAGTGTGTTTCTGCATTACAAAATTTCATCTTCGTTTATTGGATCTAATTTAATGTGATAAAAAACTGTGGTAGAATCTCGTTTAATAAAGTTGCCTATTTGCGTTAAAGTTTTTTTTGTTTTCTTAAAAGCTAAATGACAAAAATCTCGTCTTGCATAAACTAAGTGTTTATCTTTTCGTTTATTATAAAATTCATCAACACTAATCCTATAAAACAAACACACCTTTTCTAATATGTAATTAAGATCTGTTTTAAAATATTTAGATTTAACATCAAAAATTTTTTCTTTTTGAAAAATAGGGTTTTCGCATATCTTTTTTAATATGCGTATTTCTTCCTCAGTAAATGGTGAGGACATTTTACTATCCTCACTATCTCTTAATTTTTCTGAGATCATCAACATTTAATTTTTCTGCTTCCCAGTAAATGTATTGGTCTTTGTTTTTTTTTTAGGTTTAGACAAATCTTCATCAAGAGGAAATCTTTCCCAACCATATTTAGTTCTCAATATGTGTTCTATTTTGTCAGTATTAACTTTCATTATTTCCTCGCTGATAAAAATATTGTTGTTGCGTGTTTTTGCTGAGAGTCTGCCGGACATCTTTGATACCACTCTTTACTCTCTAACTTATTAACAATAACACCTAACTGATCTATCATATCATCAACATTACTTGTTCTTGTTGGCTCACTTACATTTGATCCATGATTAAATGATGTATCAGGCTGTGAAGGTGCTGAATTTAGTTTAGGCATTTTATTTATTATAGCCATTTGTTTTGGTGAGGGTGTGTAAGTTCCATCTTTTCCACCATCATAAAAATCTTTTTCATATTGATTACACTCATTGTAATTAACTCTTTGTAATTCTTCTTGCATTGTTGCCATATTAATATCCCCAAATTTCCTTCCTGATCTTTGTTACTTTAGGATCATAATTCCAAATCCAATTATCTAAATCAGGAACTATTAACTTCTTCATTTCTTCCTTATCCTCGCATTTTGATAAGAAACTGTGCATAGAGATAATCATATCTCTAAAAACTCTTAAATATGTGCCTGTGTTCTCCAGGTTAAACCATTTGACAGTATTCTTTCCTCTACTGACCACAGAATATAAAACTTTATTTTCTACATTAGATGTACTTGTGTAATAAGATTGTTGTAGGCTTACTGAGTTCGTAAGAGTAGAAGGCATACGACCAGATGATTTAAGATCTACTTTAAAATATGTACTCTCTATTGGAGTTAGTAATCCGAAATCTGTGTAACCAATTATAGGCACACCTAATATTTCACTTTTTTGTTCTTCTTGAAAATCTTCTAATTCAAATTGTTTTAACTCTTTCCAAAAACCTTTTATGTATAATGGTATGTTTGTTTTCTCAGTAGATCGTTTAGGATCATCTACTAACTTCTTTTCTTCAACAGCTTTATCAAAATAATATAACGCATCTTTAATTGCATCTTCCTCACTCATGCCTTCAAAGATTTTTAAGACACCATGCTCGGCCCAAGTTCCTCTCTCCATAGCACAGCTAGAACCTTTAAAGCCATGTATGTAAGAAATATAAAATCCAGGTCTATCAGTTACAAACTTATTTAATCTTGAAAAAGATAAAGGAAGTAAATCAAACCTCTCAAATGGTTCTAATGTTAAAGATGTTGTACTTAATAACTTCTTTTTCATATGGCGAACCCACCTAAAAAGATATTAATTATAATTACTTGGGAGGAATAATATAAAAAACTTGATAAGTTCGCCATAAAAAGAATTATTATAGAAAAAAAAATAATTTACAAGAAAAAAATAAAAGTTATTGTTTCTTTTTGAAATTTCTATTAAGAACAAAAAGAGAATGAATATTTGTGAACATTGTAATAGGCCTTTAAACCCTCAATATTACCCTACAAATAAGGAAAAGAAAATAATGAAGTTTATCTTGTCATATCAAGAAAACAACAAAAAAACACCTAGTTTTAGGGAAATAGCACAACATTTTAACTCTAAAGCCATAGGTAATATTCATAAATATTTACATAATTTAAAACAAAATGGCTTTTTAGACATGGAAGTTGGAAAAAAAAGATCAATTATTATTTTTAAGGAGTTAGATTGACAGGGTATATTAAAATAGATCGTAGTATTTTATACCACCCTGCATTATTTAAAAGAGGTCAAATATTCTGTGAGAAGGGTGCTTTCTTGTGGTTGTTATTGGAGGCTAGTTTTGTTGATCGCAAATACAGGATTAACGATAAAGAAATTTACTTAAAAAGAGGTCAACTTTGTTCTTCATTGTCTTATATGGCTGAGGCATGGGGTTGGGATAAGTCAAAAGTACAAAGATTTTTAGATAAATTAAAGAAGTTTGACACCATTACAACCGATACGCTAACCGATACGCCATTAGATACGCCAAATGTCCTTACAATCTGTCATTATGACAGGTATCAAGATACACCAAACGATACGCCAAGAGGTACTAAACATAATAAAATAATAAATAATGATAATAATATATTGTCTAATTTTAATTTATTTTGGAATAAAGTTAATCGTAAAATATCTAAAGGACAATCACAAAGAGCTTACAGTAAATTAGCTGAGGAGTGGAAAAGTAAGCCAGAGGCCCTAGCTAAGTTATACAATAAACATTGTTCATCAGTAAATGAAATACAGTTTAGTCAACACCCTTCAACCTGGCTCAATGCACAGGGGTATTTAGACCAAGAAGTTACTCCTAAGCCTACTTCTACTGATAATTTCGGTATTCAACCAAAAGAAGGTGATGAATATTTAAAATGGGTTCGGTTTGTCAAAATAGGCATGAGAAGTACGAAAATTTCAGATGATATGGTCGCAAGAATGAGAAAAGAGGGCCTTATTACCGAAGAACAGTTTAAAGCATGGTAAAAAAGAACAAAAAAAAGCAAAAAAAAGAGAAAGAATATGTTTCTACTGAAATAAAAGACTTAGGTTCGCAACAATTATTTCAATTAGATGGAAAGTTGTATCGTACAGGTGATTTTAGACAAATGGTGATGGGTTTAAAGCACTTATATTGTAAAATTAACTCAGTTTTAGAAAATTATTACTTTAGAAATCAATTAGATCCTAAAAATCATAAAAGAAACGCCCTTAGATATGTAGCAGGAATGAAAATAGAGTATTTGGCTGTCTATTCAGGTAAAACAAGATCTCAAACTTTTAATTGGGATAGACTTCAGGGTATTCCTCTTGGCTCAGAATTATTTAATGTTCAAAAATATGATGCTGAATTTGAATACAATGAGGCTATGAAATCAACAAAGAAATATCAATCTATTGTATGGGAAGTTATTATTGATAATAAACCATGTGGTAGGGGTAAAAAATTTGAAAATTTTAAAGAAAGTTTAGATATGTTGATTGAACATTTTGATATTAAGTAGTATAAGAATAAAACCCTAGATTGAGTATTCATTACTCGCTTTCATGTCTAGGGTTTTTTTGTTCCCTATTTGTTATACTTGTGAAAGCTACTCGTTATTTGCTATAAATATATAAGATCTAAAATTAGGTCTAAAAATAATCAAACATTATGAACCATGCAACAAGAGATAATCTTATGGGTTCATGTCTTAACACGAAACATTTTAGATAGCTTAGGATTAACAGAGCCAAATAATGATAAAGCTGATTGGTACTTACAACGACAAGCTAAAAATTGGATAGGGAGTAAAGATTTTAATTATATTTGTGAATTAATAGATTTGAACCCTAATAATATCATAGAAATATATGAAGAAATCAAAAAAAGACAAAAATCTTTTACCCAAGAAGAAAACTATCAGTTCATTTTCAGAGGAATTTTGCGTCTTAAATGATTTATTTGTTCAATTTTATATTGTGTATGATGAAACTAATAATCCCAATGTATTAATGAATATAAAAGGCTATCAAGATAAAGACCATTGTTTACAATGGATAGAAGAATTTAAACAAATACAAGAATTTAATTTTATCAATGACAACGAAACAATCCATTAGTGTACCTAAAAGGGCCAACAGGCCAAGCCAATACAAATCAAGTATTATGCAAAAACTTTTTGAGTTAATTGCTGAAGGTAAAACAACAAGAGAAGTAGTTAAAGAATTAGATGTATCTTGGCCAACACTTAGAAAATGGTTAGAAGATAAAACCTACTATCAACAATATCTCAAAGCAAGATCTGATTCAGTTTTATTTACTGTTGATGATTTAGATAACATATTAAAAGAGGCCCATAAAAACGCTAGAGATAAAAAGCTAACAATGACCGAAGTTAAATTAATTGAATTAATACAAAAAAATGTGCATTTTAGAAGTGCTAAATTAAACCCACAAATTTATGGCTCAGAAAAACAAATGGCTGTTAGTATATCTGATAAGAATGGAAATGAATTTAAAGTAGAATGGCAAAAGTAGGCCTATAAAGACCTACTAATTATTTTATCTCATACTAGAATTAAAATTTATGCCAATACCACATTGACCACCATTTTTAATTCTTTTTAAATAAGGTTTTTTAAATATTTTATTGAATTGTCTTTTCTTACCTTTTTTAATAATCCACTCGCACTCATCAGTATATTTAACATTTGATATGTTACTTAACATATCAATTTCACAATGAGAGCATAAGTATTCATTATCAATGTCGCAAGTATGACAATTTATACTTGGTTGTAAAAAAAGAATATTAAGGTATTCCCATTGACCTTTAATTTTTTTACCTTCATCATAAAAATTACTCATGATTAATATTCAATACCAGTATCAAAACTAACTTTAATTTCATTACCATATTGACCTTGTTTATCAGTATGGAATTTTATAACCTCGTATAATTCCCCTAAGTCATAACAACACTTTTCTTCATGTAAAATTTTAGTTGTTATTTTAGGTTTTTTATAATCAATACTTTTATTCTTTTTATGATCCCAATAGTAAGTTTCTGTTTTAACTGATTTAATTACTATATTATTATAATTTAACATTATTTACTCGCTTTCTTTTTTTTAATAATTTCTTTTACTTTTTGTTCAATAAGATCTTCAAACCAATCTGAATCAGTTATTATATCTATATGATGAGATACAACCTCATCTAATGCCTCAGTTAATTTATTTTTAGTAGTCATAGTTCACTCGCTTTCTGTTAATATTTTTTTTAATTCTTGTTTGTAGTCAAATCCATATTCATCACATAACAAGCATAAATCGTTAAACATATTTTTTAATAAATTATTATCAAAGTTATTAGTTGTACCTTTATAAGTAGCATAAGCCAAAGCTGTACTAAATATAGCGTCAGTTTTTGTTTTCATAGTTTACTCGCTTTCATTTCCTCAAATTGTTGAGGGGTTAATACTCTTTTAGAACCATCTAAAAGAATAAAGATAAAATACGAATAGACCTTGTTATTTTTAAAAAGGTCTACTCGCTTAATAGATTTAAAACTAATGTTCATAAGCTAACCCAATAAGGTACAAACAAACAAACAATATTAAACAACATGATAAATATAAAAAAATATTTATTCATTATGCCTCGCAATCTAAAAATTCATTGTAAGAATTACCTAATAAATTTTTAATTTTTGCATTTTGTTTGATAATAGTTTTATAAATCTTTTCAGCTTTTCGGCTGTCCTCATCATAACCACAGTTTGCACAAAAATCTTCAAAACTATCTTGTGAACAAAAAGTATCAGATTGTAAACATTCAAGTACAGAATTAATTTCTGGTTCGCCTGTGTGTCCATAACCTTGACTAAAATACAAAGACATTGTTTTTTTATCTTTTTTTAATTTTAGTTTAAAATGATTGCCTTCAAAATCTGACATACTTGGGTTATTATCAGCCCAATCACATGACATTTTTATTTTATTCTCATTTATGAATTGTTTAATTGTTTTCATAAAACCTCGCTTTCAAGATTTGTTATAAAGTAGAGAAATTGACAAATCAAGAATAAAATAGAAATAAATAGAAAAAAATGTAATTTAGGGATTGACTATATATATAGACATGATATTCATTATTTATAATTAATAATGAAAGCGAGAATATTATGAACTTAACAATAGAAATTAAAAGCGTGTATGGGAATGAGCTTATATATCCTGTATGCGATAAGGCTATTAAACTTTGCTCTTTAACAGCATACAAAACCTTTAGTAAACACGCAATAAGCACATTAAAAAGTCTTGGCTATACTTTCACACAAAAAGAAAAGGCTTTATAATGACACTTAAACAAATTAACAAAGAATTAAAAGAAATGGGTTATGAATTAAAAAAAGAAATGAAAAATTTTTATTTTTCACCTTTAAATAATAATCCTAAATTTATTGAACCTATTATTTTAGGAATTAATAAAGTTAGTGACTTGTCATTGTATCAATGGAAAAGTGAACTCGCTTTTTTTAGAATATATGGTTCTAAAATAAATTAAACTAACACATATTTAAAAGAAAAGGGCCTTAATAGGCCTTTTTTTATGCTTGGGCCAATTCCCGGCAATTAAACCTTAAATTTAACCAAACATTAAAGAAATATTATTCAAATCTACTCATAGAGAGAGAGAAAGATATATACATGATAACAATAATAAAAAATAAACTAATAGATCTATGTATAGCTAGTTATAAGCTAATTAAGTCAGTTTTTATTGCTATACTTGACTTTATCAAGGATTTATATCAGATCATTAGATACTGGAATTAACAAAGATAATTAGTGATATAAAAAAGCACAAATTTCTTTTAACAATCCCTTAAAACAATTCTTTTTTTATTATTTTAGATCTAAATAAATAAATAATTAAACATAATTAATAATAATATAATAAAATCAATCATTTATATCTGTTACAATAATAAAAGTTATCGTAAGAGATAATTTTATATAAATTTTAGTAATAATAATATTTAATAACCCCCTTCGTTATAATAATTATAATTATATAACCCATTACAACTGGGGGGCTACTTCTTAAAGGTTTTATGAAAAAGAAAAAAGTAAAAGTAAAAGTATTAGATTTTTTAGATCTGGTTAAGAATCTTAATGAAAGAACTGTCTATCCTAATAAGGTGGGCAATAACCTTGTTAAGAATACAGAGGTGGCGAGAATGAAAGATTTTATTAAGGGAGAGAAAGTAAAGGATGCTTGATACCTTTTCCAAACAAAAAATATAACATTATCTACGCTGACCCTCCTTGGAAGTTTTCAAGTGCAAAATATCAAGATGGTAATAGAGGGTTTGGTAATAGGGTAGAAAATTTCTATCAAACAATGGACAGCAAACAAATATGTAGTTTGCCTGTAAAAGATATTTCTGAAGAAAATTCAATTTTATTTATGTGGGTTACTGACTCACATTTATTAGAAGGATTAGATGTAATTAAAAGTTGGGGGTTTAATTATAAAACAATAGGTTTTACTTGGGTTAAACAATATAAATCTAAATCTTATTGTTATAATTTTGGAGCATACACTTTAAAATCAACTGAAATATGTTTGATTGGATTAAAAGGTAAATTAAAAAATATTAAAAAATCTAATAATGTAAAAGGTTTAGTTTTTGCTGAACGAACAAAGCATTCAAAAAAACCAGATTGTATAAGAGATAAAATAGTAAAGTTATGCGGAAATAAACCGAGAATTGAATTATTTGCAAGACAAAAAGTAGATGGATGGGATGCTTGGGGTAATGAAGTATGAACAAAATAGTAATCCCCTATAAGCCAAGAAAATTACAACAAGAGGTACATGAAAATTTAAAACGATTTAATGTCCTGGTATGTCACCGGAGATTTGGCAAAACTGTCTTAACTATAAACGAACTGATTAAGAAGTGCCTTCAATGTACCCTTCCTAGACCTCGTTATTATTATATTGCCCCTACTTATAGTATGGCAAAAAGAATAGCGTGGGATTATTTAAAATACTACACAAGCGTACTACCAAACATGGATTACCATGAAACAGAACTAAGAGCAGAACTACCTAATGGGGGTAGAATACAGTTATTAGGCTGTGAGCGACCTCAAACCCTAAAGGGTTTGTATATAGATGGGGTTGTGCTTGATGAGGTGGCCCAAATGCCACCGAAAATGTGGACGGAAGTAATTAGACCTGCTCTAAGTGATAGAGAAGGTTTTATGATAGCGATTGGTACTCCACAAGGACACAATGCGTTCTTTGATTTATACCAACATGGTACACATGATGAGAAGTGGCTAACAAGATTATTTAAAGCTAGTGAAACCAAAGTTGTCAAAGAAGAAGAATTAGCAGAAGCAAAAAAAATGATGCCTCCTGAAATATATGAGGCAGAGTATGAATGTTCTTTTGAAAGTAATGCTATCGGCAGTATCTACGCCTTAGGGTTAAATAAAGCTGATGATGAGAACAGAATAACAAAAGTACCTTATGATCCTACAATCAAGGTTGATACCTTTTGGGATCTAGGTATGAAAGATAAAACGGCTATTTGGTTTGTTCAACAAAAAGGAACAGCCATACATTTAATAGATTACTTTGAAGATAGTGGTGAGTCACTAGAATATTATGCCAATATATTAGATGATAAAGGCTATGTATACAACACACACTACTTACCTCATGATGCTAATGTACGAGAAATAGGTACAGGTAAATCAAGAGTTGAAATAGCACAATCTTTAGGCCTAGTGACAAGCATCGTTCCTAAAATGAGTGTAGAAGATGGCATTAATGCTGTTCGTATGACACTTGGTAGATGTTATTTTGACTTTGATAAGACAAAAGAGGGCCTAGATGCTCTTAGACAGTACCGATGGGCAGTAGATGATAGAGGTGTAACGAAAAATAGACCAGATCATAACTGGACTTCGCATAGTGCAGATGCTTTTAGGTATCTTTGCACAGGTTTACAAGAAACAAAAAACTGGAATACAGAAATTAATTACCCAAAATTAGGATTAGTATAGATGAAATTAACAAAACAACGATTACTCTCTTTAATCTCACAGGAGATTACAAACTCAGTAGGGTTTTATGGGAGTAGTCTAACCGAACAACGCAGAAATGCCCTTAAATATTATTTAGGAGAGCCTCTTGGTAATGAAGTAGAAGGTCAAAGCCAAGTGAGATCGCAAGATATGTTGGAAGTAGTGGAAGCAATACTACCAAGTATGATGCGTATATTTACGCAAGGAGAAAGTATTGTTCGTTTTGCTCCTAATGGGCCTGAAGATGTGGAATACGCTGAACAATCTGGTGATTATATTAATCATATTTTTAATGTTGATAATAATGGGTATTCTATACTGCATACTTTGTTCAAAGATGCTCTTATTTCTAAAAATGGCTTTGTTAAATACTATTGGAAAACATCTAAAGAGCAAAAAAAAGAATCTTACGAAAATTTAACGGAACCAGAATACCAATCACTTATAGCTGATCCTGAAGTAGAAATTGTAGAGGTAGAAGAAGCTAATACAGAAATTGATTTAGATAATATTGATGTAGATGAAGCTACTTACAATGTAAAAGTTAAAAGAGTTAAAGATTATGGCAGAGTAGTCATAGAAAATGTACCACCAGAAAGTATTTTAGTTACTTCTACAGCAACAAGTTTAGACGATTGCAATTTTATTGGTCAACGAGTTTTTAAAACAAGATCTGAACTAATCAACATGGGTTTTGATAAGAAAATTATCAATGAACTTCCTCCTGCTGATGAATTTATTTACAATAACGAGGCAGAAACTAGAAAGAACTATGATGATTCTGAAATGTCACAAGAATATCAGAACATAGATCCTGCATTAACAGTAGTACAAGTTGTAGATTGTTATATGAAATGTGATTACGATAATGATGGGATTGCAGAACTTCGTCATGTAGTGGTGGGTGGTAGTGGTGCTAACGCATATCATATTTTAGAAAACGAAGAAATAGAGCAAATACCTTTTGCTATGGTAACACCAGTTCCGATGCCACATAAATTTTATGGTCTTTCCATGTATGATTTGATTGGTGATGTGCAAGAAATAAAAACTACACTTCTTAGACAAATATTAACTAATGCTTATATGCAAAATAATTCTCGTACAGTTGTTGTAGATGGTCAAGCAAACATAGATGATCTTTTAACCAGTAGAGCAGGTGGAATAGTTAGAGTTAAATCGCCTGGAGCAGTAACTCCTATGGCTACACCTAATTTTATGCAAGAAGGTCTTGCGATGATAGATAAAATTGATTCTATTAAAGAGCAACGATCAGGTGTAACAAAAGTACAAATGGGTTTAGATGCTGATGTTATAAATAAATCACATACAACAGCAACATCAACAAATGTGATGATGAACGCCTCTACACAGCGTATAGAATTAATTGCAAGAAATTTTTCTGAAGGTGTAAAAAGAATGTTTCAAGGTTTACTTACTTTGGTATGTAAACATCAAGACCAAGATCGTATTATTCAACTTAGAGGTAAATTTGTAAGTATGAATCCTAGAGAATGGGTTGATAGATACAATGCAACAGTACAAGTAGGACTTGGTAGTGGTTCACAAGATCAACGATTAGAAGTTTTAACAAGAGTATTAGGTGTGCAAGAAAAACTTATTAGCACAGGTGGTATGGGTATTGTAGATCCACAAAAAATCTACAACACATTAGAAAAGTATTTGGAAAATGCCGGTTACAAAGACGCAAGTCAATTTTTTAATAACCCTGCTAATACTCCACCTAAACCTCCTAAACCTCGTCAGCCTGATCCTGCTGTTCAATTAGCACAACAAGATTTACAAATGCGACAACAAAAAAATCAAGCTGAATTACAACTTAAAGCAAGAAAACAACAATCAGATGAAATTTATAAAACTGAAAAAATGAATTTAGATCAACAAAAATTAGCTAGTGACATTATTGAAAAAGAACAAGGTAAACAACTTGATAAAGAAAAACTAGCATCACAAATTTTAAAACAAGGAATACAATAGATGGCGTACACACCTTTCTTTCAAGGCACAGAGGCACAAAAAGTAATAGATTCTTTTTTAGGTTCTGGTGTAACTGCAACTACGCCAATGTCACCTGCTGACATGAACGCAAACAACGTTTTTCGTAATCCTTATTCCCCTGAAGGTTTCTACGCTAATGATACAGATATGTACCCTGTAGATAGTTACACACCTCCTGTAACTGATAATGAAGGCATACCTAATTGTCCTGAAGGTTATATTTATGATGAAGTATTAAAGTCTTGTCGTTTTGTTGGTTTTTCTGAACCTGCACAAGAGGATAGTAATGATAATGATGAACAAATAGATACAAGAACTGAAAGCCAAAAGATGTACGATGAAATGAAAAAAGATGTAACAGATCCTTTTGGTGCAAACAGATTTGTAGATAAATATGAAGATGGTGTAGATGAATTTGGAAATCCAATTTATAAATTTAATCCATCAACAGGAGTACTACCTTTTTTTGGAATACCAATTTTTGACCAATTAACTGGTGGCCCACAAAGGAGAGAAGATAAATATAATACTGCCATTAATACAATAATGGATCAAACTAAATCAAGATTTTATAATAATAATCCTTTTGCTTTTGGTTCTTTAAATGGTGATTATTTTACTAAATTTAATGATAAAAATTATTTAGATAGAGTTCAAAATGAAATTGTTAGAGGTAGTAATCAAAATGCTACAATGGGTGAATTACTTGGAAGTGTAGGTCAAGGAACTGCTCCAATTAATCAAGGTGGACAAGGATCTGAACCTGTAGATATAAGAGGTAGTTCACTTGTTATTCAAAGTGATGGTGGAACAAGAAGGAGAGATGATACAGCTTATGAATCTGCTGTAGCTAAAAATATTGCAAGAAATTTAGCAGGAGATAATAGTACAGGAAGTGGTTTTTCTAAATCACTTGGTGGATTCTATAAAGGTAGATAGTGGAAAAAGAACAAGAACGATCAATTAAAGCTAAACGAATATTAGAAGATCCAATGTTTGTTGAAGCAATACAAAAAATTCGTCAGGATTTAGAATTACAATGGCTAAACTCTGACCTAAAAGATTCAGAACAACGAGAACATATATTCCTCATGAGAAGAATGACAGAAGTTGTTGTGATGCAGTTGCAATCTGTTTTAGAAACAGGAAAATTAGCAACAAAAAAATAATAGGAGATACATATGGCAGAACAACCAGAAATGGAATCTGCAACAGATAATCCTTCACCGGAAACTGTTGTACCAACGCCCAAGCCTCTAAACACACAAGGAGAGGTAGCTGACGCCCTGAAAAACTTACTTAATACAGACGCCTCTAAGAATCAGGAAACAGCAAGTGAAGAACCAACAAAGGAAGTAAGTGAATCGGAAACGAACAACATTGACACCTTTGAAGATGATGAACTTATAGATCAAGTTGAAGAAGATAACACTTTAAATAGTAATCAGGAACTTTATAAAATCAAGGTCGGAGATCAAGAATTAGAAGTCAGCCTAGATGAACTTAAAGATGGGTATTTTCGTCAGCAAGATTATACTCGTAAAACCAATGAACTTTCTAATAATAGAAAATCAGTTGATGAACTTAAAAATTCATTAACAAGGAATAACGAGGAGGCAAAAATCAAGAGAGATCAATACGAGAAACAACTTCAAGTATTATCTGAACACTTAAAGACTACTGAAAACCAGGTAGATTTAGATAGACTATATCAAGAAGATCCTGCTGAATATGTCAGAGCAAAAGCCGAGATAGATCGTAGGAAAGAAATGATGGAAGCTACTAGACAAGAGCAACAACGATTAAACTCTGAAAAACAAAGAGAGCATGAAAGAAATTATAATGCTTATTTGGAAAAAGAAAGAAATCTTCTTGCTGAAAAACTACCTATTTACAGCGACAAAGAAAAAGGGCCTGAGTTCGTAAAGAACCTTACCAATTTCGCAAAAGATATTGGATATACAGACCAAGAAATCTCAATGTTAGTAGATCATAGAGCAGTTCTTATGTTAGCTAATGCCTATCGTTATAATAGGTTAAAAACAGCTAACGCAAAAAATAAGAAAGTTACTAGAACTCCAAAAGTTGTAAGTTCATCTAGTCCTAAAGTTGTTGAGGAAACAAGTGATGTTAAAAAACGTATTAATTCTAAAAAAGCAGTTCTGAGAAAAAGTGGAAAAGTCCAAGACGCAGTAAGCATTTTCAAAGAAATGTATTCTTAACAATTAACTAATAGGAGATAAGTATATGGCACAGCCAACAAATACTTTTGATACTTATGATGGCGTTAATTCTATAAGAGAAGATTTAGCTGATGTAATCTATAATATTTCACCAACTGAAACTCCTTTTATGAGCAACGCATCAAAAGGTACAGCATCAAACACACTTCATGAATGGCAAACAGATTCATTAGCTTCAGTAGGCGTAAATGCCCAAGTTGAAGGTGATGACTATGCAGGTGAATCAAGAAGTGCAACTACAAGACTAACTAACTATACGCAAATTTCATCTAAATCAGTAACTATTTCTGGTACTGATGATGCTGTTGATAATGCAGGTATGGGTACTCAAATGGCTTATCAATTAGCCAAAATGGGTAAAGAGATCAAGCGTGATATGGAAAACGCTATGGTTGGTATTGAACAGGCAAAAGTTGCAGGTAACTCATCTACAGCTAGAAAATCTGCTTCAGTAGGTACATGGTATGGCCCTGCTTCACCAACTAATAACTATTCTAAAAATGGATCACCTTCGGCTGTTCCTGTAGGTACTGGTGCTACTGCAATAGCAGGTGGTACAAACAGAACTTACACCGAAGATTTATTAAAAGCAGGTCTTTTAGTAGCATTTAATAATGGTGGAGAACCTGATACAGTTCTTATGACAGCAAGTCATAAACAACTAGCATCAGCTTTTAATGGTGTAGCAACTAAGTACAAAGATGCGTCAGACAAAGTATCAATCGGAACGACTGATATTTATGTTTCTGATTTTGGCGAAGTGGCTTTCGTACCTGATAGATTCCAAAATGCTAACAGAGTAGATATTTTGCAAATGGATATGTGGAGTGTTGACTTCCTTAGACCTTTCCAAACTACTGACTTAGCAAAAACTGGTGATAGTGATAAAAAATTACTATTAACAGAATGGACTTTAACAGCAAAGTCACCAAACGCTAACTACGGAATATTTAACTTAACTGCATAATTATTTGTAGTCTAAGAATTAGGAGGGGAATTATCCCCTCCTTTTTAATTTTAATAGGAGAAAAAAATGGGTGTTTTTACAAACAAAAAACATAGTTCAAGTTTGTATAAAGTTGTTCAAAATTCTATCAAAGCTGATCCAATGATTAGTAGAGGTAATAATAAAAAACAATCTAAACAAACTTCAGGTGGAGATAGAAAATACGATCCAATGTTAAGTTTTTCAGGTAATCAAGGTTTATCTGTTAAAGGAACAATAGATCAAATGATTATGAAAGCTATAAAATAATATGGCTAAAAAGTTTTCTTTAAATGAACCTGGCGATCAATCATCAGTTAAAACTAATTTAATTGTAGATGAAGCAGAGAATAAAATACATATAGAAAATTATCAAGCACAAGCAGACATAAAAGAAATACTACAAGCTAATAAAGTTGCACAAAATGAAGGTGCTTACAAATCTAAAGTTTTAAAAGAAGCTAAAGGTTATAGAGTAGCTAGATTACCAAACATTATTGTTCATCAATTAGCAAAGAAAAAAATAATTTCATTAACAGGAAAAGTTTTAGATAAGCCTAAATTTTTTAGATGGCTTAATGATCCTGATAACAGACACTTTAGGATTTACACAGGGAATTTATAATGGCTCTTACAACTTACGCATTGTTGAAAACAACAATCGCAAACTATTTAAACAGGACAGATCTCACATCATACTTGGGTGATTTCATTACGCTTACAGAAAGCAGATTGAATAGAGAATTGCGTGTAAGAGAAATGGTCAATACAGATACCAGTACAACAACAGTTGCAGGTACACAATCATACTCTTTGCCTAGTGGTTTTTTAGAAGCAAGTGCAGTTATCTATCAAAGTAATCCTTATAGAACATTACGCTTTATGGCTAATGGTGATTTTTACAGACAATATAATGTTACACAAACATCAGGACTACCAACTTTTTTTACCATTGTAGGTGAAAAGATTTTATTAGGTGTTGCTCCTGACTCAGCAGAAACACTACAAATAGATTTTTATAAAACATTAACACCTTTATCAGAATCAAATACAACTAATTCAATTTTAACTAATTACCCTGAGTTATATCTTTATGGTGCATTAGCAGAATCTTCTCCTTTCTTAATGCAAGATGAACGATTAAACACATGGGCAGGTTTATATAAAGAGGCTTTAGCCAACGCAAACTTATCTTCACAAAAAGGATCAATAACATCTTCTCCAATGCAGATGTCAGCAACAGGAATAGTATAAATGATAAAGTTCGGACAATTACAATCTGATCTTCCTGCTTATCAAAATTCAGGTGCTTTAAAAGTAGATAATGTTATACCTCTCAAAGAAGGCTATAAATCATTACCAGGATTTCAGGCTTTAAGTAGCACAGGTTTAACAGGTAGTGCAGTAGGTTTATTTTCTTCTTTTCAAGCAAGTGGTGTAACTAACTATGGAGGTGATGCAACAAAATTGTATCAAATGAATAGTTCACAAGTATTTATAGATAAATCTAAAGCAGGTGGGTACAATAATAGTACAACATCTAATGCTAGAGATTTTTGGAACTTTACACAGTTTGGCACAAATATAATTGCTACTAACCATGCAGACAATATTCAAAAATTTAATCAAGGTACAGACTCAGCATTTTCAGATTTAGTTTCTTTAAAAGCAAAATACATTACAGTAATAAATAACTTTGTTGTTTCTGGTTACACTACAGAGTCAGGTACAGAATACAACCAACGAGTAAAATGGTCAGGACTAAATGACAGTTCAACATGGACTCCAAGCCAAGCTACACAATCTGGTTTTCAAGATATAGTTGGTGAACATGGAAATCTTGTCGGCATAGTAGGTGGAGAAAATTCAGGAATAATATTTTTTGAAAAAGCTATCTATCGTATGTCATATGTTGGAACGCCATTAATTTTTAGGTTTGATAAAATTTCAGACAATATAGGGGCATTTTGTGATAAGAGCATAGTATCTTTTGGTAGTATGATTTTCTTCTTAGCACAAGATGGATTTTATATGTTATCTGGTGGTCAAAAACTTGTACCAATAGGTAATGGTAAAGTTGATAATTTTTTTTATGACGATCTATCTTCTAATTTAGATGGTATATGTAGTGCAATAGATCCTAACAATAGTATTGTTGTTTGGTCTTACAGAGGATCAGATGCAACATCTACTACTACCATAAATAATAAATTAATTATTTATAATTATAGTGTAGATAAATGGTCAACAGGATCAGGATTAGATTTACAATTTATTTCTACAGCTTCACAGGAAGCCTTTACTACAGTAGAAAGTTTAGATGTCTTAGGTAACTTAGATAATTTACCTAAATCATTAGACTCTTATTTTTATGGAGAAGGTATTGTTGGTTTAGCAGGATTTAATTCAGAAAATAAATTTGGAAAGTTTATTGCTACTTCCCTGTCAGCTACAGTAGATACTACAGAGTTTGAAGGAGTAGAAGGTAGAAGATCATCTATTATTAATGTTAGACCGATTGTAGATAGTGAAGAAGATAGTGCTACTGTTACAGTAACACCTATTACAAGAGCATCACAATTAGATAACATTTCTGTAGGTACAGCAGTTTCAACACAAGATAGTGGTGATTGTCCTATACGATCTAACTCACGATACCACCGAATACGAGTATCAGTAACAGGCAACTTTAAAACAATGAGTGGCGTAGATATAGAGGCAAGACCTGAAGGTAAAAGATAATGGCTGAAAATCAGTTTCCTGTCGTACCTATATCCATACCAGATCATAGTTTACATTTACAATTAGTATCTAATGCTTTGAACAATACTATTAATGGTAAATTAAATAGTACAGGATCAGTAACATTACGAGCAAGTCAAACAACAACAACACTTACAGATGAAAGAATTGGTGGTAACTCAGTAATTTTGTTTATGCCAACAACTGCAAATGCTAACTCTACAAAATCAAGTTTGTATGTATCTGCAAGAGCAGACAAAACAGCAACATTAACTCATGCTAGTTCTGGTAATACAGATCAAACATTTGGGTATGTGGTTGTAGGGTGATTACGCAAGTACCTAAAGAAGATTTACATTTAATTTGGAACGAAGTTGAGCCTCTTATAAAAAAGGCTTTAGACGATACTTACTCAGCTAGAGATATTTTAGATGGGTTAGTAAAAAATTCTTTTCAACTTTTTATTAGTTGGGAAAATAAAGTAGAGAGTGCTGTTATTACAGAGGTAGTACAGTATCCTCAAAAAAAGATTTGTCGTTATTTCCTAGCAGGAGGTAACAACATGAATAATTGGTTAGAGCCAATTCAACAAACAATAGAAAAGTTTGCTAAGTACAATAATTGTGACGCTGTAGAAGTTGCAGGTCGTAAGGGTTGGGCAAAAAAATTAAAAGGATATGAACAAAAAGTATATTTATTTAGTAAGGAATTATCATGAGTAAAGGTAGTAATCCAAGTAGTGTAACAACTACATCATCACAAGAACCATCAGAATTTATTAAACCTTATTTTCAACAGGCAATAGATTCAGCACAAGATTTATACGAAGGAAGTACGCCTAATTTTTTTCCTAATGCAACCTATACTGATTTTGCTCCTGAAACATCAACAGCTTTAAATCTTACATCAGCAAGAGCATTAGCAGGTAATCCTTTACTAAACCAATCACAAACTGAAGCATCAAACATACTAGCAGGTAATTACCTCAACCCATCAACTAATCCTTACTCCAAAGCCTTATACGATCAAATGGCAGGTGATGTAATATCAGATGTTAATTCTCAATTTACAAGTGCAGGTAGATTTGGTTCAGGTGCTAATCAAGAAATACTAACACAAGAATTAGGACAACTAGCTAATCAAGTTTATGGCGATCAATATAATCGTGAGAGAGATATTATGACTAGCACAATGGCTACTGCTCCTGGACTTGGTGAAATGGATTATAATGATATTGCTAAGTTACAAGGTGTAGGTGTAGAAAAAGAATCATTAGAACAAGCAAAATTACAAGATGCAATAGCTAGATATGATTACGAACAACAAAAACCATATATAAAATTAAATCAATATTTAGGTTCATTAGGTGCAAGTGTACCTTCTAACACAATAGAAACTTCACCTGTATTCAGAAACACAGGAGCAGGGTTACTTAAAGGTGCAGGAACAGGAATGAACTTAGCAAGTCAACTTGGTGTTAATCCTCTTTATGGTGCAATCGGTGGTGGCCTACTTGGAGGGTTTGCATAATGGCAACAATAAATACACCTATAAATCCCTTAACAGGATTACCTATACCTATGATTTCTAACCCAAAAATATTTAGAGGGGGAAGATCTTTATTAGACAATGTGTATGGCCAAAGTTCAGATCCATCTATTCAAGCTAGTCCTCCTAGTAGATTTCGTCAAAATAATATGGGTAATTATGGATTAATGAACAATAAAGTTGTTCGTAGAAATCCGACAAGTTTAGATACTTCACAATTTGTAGATCCAAATATTAATAATCCATATTTACGAAATAATTTACCAATACCTGAACCAGTTAATGAAGATGAATTGTTAAGAAAAATACCTGAAAATTTAAGACAGTATGCAAAAATTGTAAATGGTCAGGTAGTCTTTGAATACCCTGAAGAACTAGAAACCCCTGATATGCGTGTTCCTGGTGTAAGCAATCAACCTAATATTGAACAAGCAAATAAAGGTGGAATACTAAATGTAGATCCTAAACCTAATCAAGAAAATATTGAAACAGCAAATAAAGGATTATTAGGTACAAAAGAAAAACCTAAAATGACAATGCAAGGTCTTTTAGATAAAGCTGTTCAATTTGCTACTTCAGATTTTGGTATGGATTTCTTCATGAATATTGATGATGATTATTCAACAACACCTAAATCTTTTTTATCAAGAATTAGTAATGGATATAATGTTGCTAGAGTTAATGAAAGAGAAAGAGAAAAATTAGACATTGAAAAAACTAAAGCTAATAAATTAGGTGGCTCAGATCAAGGTTATCTTTATACTGTAACTGATCCAAATACAGGCAATACTTATAATGCTACTTGGGATAAAAAATTAGGTAAAGCATTTGTAAATATTGATGGAAAAAGAGTTGCTTATTCTCCTAATATGTTTGGAGGAGATAAATCAGCTTTAATTTCAACAGCAGGTAATATTTCAAAATCTAATTTAACAGCCAGTGCATTTTTTGATTTACGAAATGATTTAAACACACAAGAAAACAGTCTTAGAAAAATGGCTGATTATCTTAAAGGTGTTAAAGATGTTCCTAGTGGAATGGAAAAATTAGCAGTTCAATTTGGAGCAACTATTAAAACAATACTTGGTGATAATGATTTAACAATGGAAGGGCTAACAGAAAGAATTAATAAAGGTACTTTTTCTTCTTTAATTGGTGCAAACAGACTTGAAGTTGTTGGTGGTGGTGTTATGACAGAACCAGATGCTTTAAAAATTATAGAAGCATTAGGTGGCGATCCTTCTTCATTAACAACTAATCCTGAAGTTATTACTGCTTTAATGTCAAAAATATTTGCTGATAAATATAGATTATACAATGACAATTTAGAAGCCTACAATATTGAAGTAGATTCAGGTGGATATTCTAAATACAAAAAAAGAGAACCTATAGTATTTTCTGATAGTCAATTATCTGCATTAGATCCAAATAAAGCGTTAGAGTTAAATCTTAACAATATTTCTGATTTAAGTGAATCACAATTAGGAAGAATTAAATTAGAAGATTTAAACGCAGATCAATTAATAGAATATGAAAATAGAATGAAAGAATTAGGATTGTTATAATGGCTACTTTAGAAGAATTAAAACAAGCACAACAAAAACTAAATAATAAGAATAAAAATAAAAATTCAGTTAATAATGCAAATGTAGGATTTTATGAAGGAATTACTAGGGCAGGAGGACAAGGTTTAACTTTTGGTTTTGGTGATGAAATAGAAGCAGGTGTTAAATCATTTGCAAAAGGAACTAGCTATGATGATGAAGTTAAATTAGCTAGAGCTAAAATAGATAAATTTAGAGAAACAAATCCTTATCTTGCTTATGGTACAGAAATTGTAGGATCAGCTGTACCAACTCTTGCAACAGGAGGAGTAGGTTTAATGGCTAGACTTGGTACAAAAGCAGGTCTTACTACAGCAGGAAAAATAGGTGCTGTTGGTGGTGCTACTTATGGAGCAGGTGTTGGAGAAGATTTAGAAAGTAGAACAAAAGGTGCAGTTGGTGGAGCAGTTTTAGGTGGAGCAATATCAAAAGGTGCAAGTGTAATTTTACCAAAAACATCTGAATTGGCTAAAAAATTTATTAGAAATGGTGTACGATTAACAGCAGGACAATCAGTTAAAGGTACAGGCTTAGGAACTTCAAGAACAAGTATAGGAGATCTTGCTTATGGTATTGAAGCATCATCTACATCTTTACCAGGTTTCGGTGCATCAGTTTCAATGGCAAAAACACAAGCTATATCTGATTTTAATAAATACGCTATGATGGAAGCTATAGAAAATATAGTTGATAAAAAAACAAAAAAACAAATAAGAAATAGAATTGCAAATCTAAATGGTAACGAAGCATTTAAAGTTATTGATGATATTGTATCTAATAAATACGATGATGTATTATCCAAAATAAAAGTTGTTGGAGAAGATTCCATATTAGATTTACAAGATCGTTTAGTAAATTCTATTGTTGCTATAGGTGATGATCTTGTAGAAACTGTAGGAAAAAAAGGTGATGATGTTGATTTAGTTTTAGGTAGAGTAATTAAAAATTTTAAAGACAATATACAAATAGATAAAAATGGTAATAAATTTATTACAGGAGAAAGTTTAAAAAAAATACAAGGTGATTTTGCAAAATTAGGCAATCTCAATATGAAAGATGGAAATACTTACGCAAGAGGAGAAATATTTAATGAAATAAATCGTATAATGAAAGATTATTTAATAATGAAAAATCCAACTTTCAAAAATATACAAACAACATATCAAAAATTTAGACCTATTCAAGATGCTGTAACTAAAGCTACAGGTACAGAAGGTATATTTACTCCTATGCAATTATTATCATCAATTAAAAAATTTGATTTATCAATAAATAAAAAACAAACTGCAAAAGGAAATGTACCATTACAAGATTTAGCTTTAGAAGGTAAAAAATTAGTAGGTGATTTTATACCTGATAGTGGAACTGCATCAAGATTAGTAACAGGTGCAGGTATTTTAAATCCTAGAAATTTAGCATCACTAATTAATCCAACATTAGCAGGTCAATTTTTATATGGTGCAGGAGGAAATCTTTTAAGACGAGGTATTAATGCTCCTAATCCCATATTAAGAGGAACTGCTCCTATTACATCAGGACTATTAGGTGAAAAAGCAGTTGATAGAGGTCTTTCAACAACTCAAAACTTATTAAATTCAAGGTTACAACAATGACAGTATCAAATTATAAAACTACAGCATCACAGAATACAGCTATCAATGGTGTAAATATTTCTGAGGGCATGAGTCCATCAGATGTTAATAACGCTATTAGACAAGAGTTAAAAGATGTTCGTGATTTTGCTAATGACAAAGAATGGTTTTTACTAGGTTCAGGAACATCAACAGTTACTTACACTAGAGCCTCATCTACAAGTGTAACAATTAATGCTGATGTATCTTCTAGCTACCATGTAGGCAGACGCATAAAAATAACAGGTACTAACACAGGAACAATCTACGGAAAGATTGCAACCTCATCTTACTCCTCGCCTAATACTACTGTTTCTTTTACTTTTGATAGTGGAACAATAAATGCCTCTGACTCAACTGTATCAGTATTTGTAGGTTCAACTTATGTTAATCCTGCAATCCCTGTTGTTGATGAAGATAACATGGCAAGTAATTCAGCTATTCTTCCTCCTTCACAACAATCAGTTAAGGCTTATGTTGATGGTGGAACAGCAACTATAACTGGTAAAACTATTAACCTGGCTAACAATACTCTCACAGGTACTACAGCACAGTTTAACACAGCATTAAGTGATAATGATTTTACTACTCTTGCAGGTTCAGAAACTTTAACAAATAAAACTTTAACCTCTCCTGTTTTAAACACAGGAATAAGTGGTACAGCTTTTAAAGATGAAGATAATATGTCTAGTGATAGTGCTACTGCTGTTGCTTCTCAACAAAGTATAAAAGCATATGTAGATAATCAAGTAGGTTTAAGCGACCTTGATTACCAAGGTGATAGTGGAACAGGTGCAGTAGATTTAGACTCACAAACATTTACTTTAGCAGGTGGTGAAGGAATAGATACCACAGCTTCAGGACAAACTTTAACAATAGCAGGTGAAGATGCTACAACAAGTAATAAGGGTATCGCTTCTTTTCATTCTGATAATTTTTCTGTATCTTCTGGTGCAGTAACAATTAAAGATGGAGGTGTAGCAAATGCAGAACTTGTTAATTCAACAGTTAATTATGGTGGAGTAAGTTTATCTTTAGGTGGATCAGATACTACTCCTGCTTTTAATTTAGCAGATGCAACAGGTTATTTAAGTTCAAATTTATCTGGCAACATAGCAGATTCACAATTAGGATCAAATATTACTGTTACAAAACTTGCAGATGGAAGTGTAACAAATTCTGAATTTCAATTTATAAATACTTTATCTTCCAACGCACAAGATCAAATTACAGCACGATTAGAAAAGGCTTCTAATTTATCTGATGTTGCATCAGCTTCTACTTCAAGAACAAATCTTGGTCTTGGCACAATATCAACACAGGCTAGTAATTCAGTTTCTATAACTGGTGGCTCTATAAGTGGTTTATCTTTACCAACAGCAGACACCGAAGCAAGTTCAAAACTGTATGTAGATAATGCAATCGCAGGAATGAGAACAAGAATTATTACTAAGGTTGCTACAACAGGTAATGTTAATTTAACAAATGGTTTAGAAAATGGAGATACTATTGATGGTATTTCGCTTTCTACTGGAGACAAAATTCTTGTTCGTTCAAATACAGATGCAACAGAGAATGGTATTTATATTTGTCCTAACTCTGGTACTGCATCAAGAGATACTAATTATGACACAGTAGAAGAACTCGCAGGTCAAATGATTGTTGTCCAACAAGGCTCAACAAATGCAGATAAAATATTTTTATGTACTACTGATAATTCTGGCTCAATAGGAAGTGTAGATATTGTGTTCTCACAAGTTACACCTGCAAATCAAGGTACTGTCCAAAGCGTAGCTGTGGCAGACGCAGGATCAAGTGAATTTACAGTTACAGGAAGTCCAATTACATCATCTGGCACAATCAACTTGGCAGTTAATTCTATTAACGCAACTAAAATTGGTAGTGGGAATGTTGATAATACAGAACTAGGTTACTTAAACGGAGTGACCTCAAATATACAAACGCAACTAGACAATTCAGCATCATTGGGTGATGCTATTAGTTTTGCAGTTGCATTAGGTAGTTAAGGAGAGAAATACATGGCTAATAATTTTTCTGATGCTAGTGTCACCATTTCTAACAATTCTTTAACCGATATATTTACTGCATCTAATAAGTCTATGGTAATAGCAGGGGTTGTTTCTAATACGGGAACAAGTGCAATAAATATTTCATTAAAGAAATATGACAACTCAGCAACAGCAACTTTTACAATAATCAAAGATGCACCTTTACCTGTTGGAAGTAGTTTAGAAGTTCCTAAGATCGTTCTAAATACATCTGATAAGGTACAGGCACAATCAGACAACGCAAGTGGTAATATTGATGTTGTATTACAACTTTTAACAGACGTAGCATAATATGGGATATATTGGATCAAAACCTGCAACTAACTTTGAAACAGTTAGAAAACAGGTATCTACAACAAATAGTGGAACAACTATTACGTTAGATTTTGCTGTTTCTAGTGTTCAAGATATATTGGTAACAGTAAATGCTGTTGTTCAAAGTTATGATAATTATACAGTAAGTGGCACAACTCTTACACTTGGTGGTACTCTAAATAATGATAGAGTAGAGATTCTATTTGTAGGAAGAACATTCCAAACTGTTAGTCCTGCAATCGGAACAGTTACAAATGAAATGCTTTCAGGAAGTATAGCAAACTCTAAACTTGCTAACTCTAGTATTACATTAAATGGCTCGGCAGTTTCTTTAGGTGGCTCGGCTACTATAGGCAGTGACGCAGGTACAGAAAGTTTTTTAGCTTTATTATCTTCTAATCAAAATGTAAATGACGCTACACATACATTAGCGTCTTTTGACAGTGAGTCTTATGATGTTGGAAGTAATTATACAAATACTTCTAGTAATTATAAATACACAGTTCCTACAGATGGAAAATATCGTTTTTACAGTACACTAGCTTTTGCAACACAAGGAAGTTACGGAGTAGATTGGGGACAAATATCTTTATATAAAAATGGAAGCAATATTCATTTTGTATTTACTCCTACACATCAAACTTCTCATGCGGCTGATGTTGCAACAGCACAAATAGATATAACCTTAGATTGTACCGCTAACGATTACTTTCAAATTTATGGAAGAAACAACTGGAACAGTAATACTACACAGGGATTATTTTATTCTGACAGTAGTAGAAGAAGTTGGTTTGGAGGATATAGAATAGCATGAGTACATTAAGTAAAAAAATACAAGCATACTTAGATAGAAAACCAGACTTTGATACTGAAGTGGTTTTACAAGATGATGGTCAAGGCACATACATCAAAGAGTGGAACGTAGATGGTGTAGATAAACCTACAGACGCACAACTAGACGCATTATCTTCCCAAGCAACAACTTTAGAAAACAATGCAATCGCTGTAGCTAACAGACAAAAAGAATATGGAAGTATAGCTTCGCAAATAGAATTTATTACAGAAAAAGGATTAGAAGCATGGAAAACAAATGTGCAAGCAATCAAAACAAAATATCCAAAGGAGAGTGAATAATGGCTTTTACTTTATTAAAACCTGATGGAATTGATTTAAGTCAAACCTTTGCTTTTACTGGTAGTGTTACAGGAGATAATAGTGGTGAGTTAGTAAAAATTTCTAATTACAATGTTTCAACTGGTGTAGCTACAATAACTTTTGATAATGTTTTTACCTCAACTTATAAAAATTATTTAATTATTACAAGTAATGTTGAAGTATCACAAACAGCTAAAACAACTTTTAATTTTAGAAGTGGTGGCTCAACTTTGACAGGTAATTATCAACAAGCAATGTCTGCTTATAGGTCTGGTAATTCTGCTGTTGAATATGGAAATGAAAATCAAACAGATTTTACGACTACTATTGCTAATGATATGTATCAAGATAGCAATTACTCGGAAAGAATGTATATTTATGACCCAAAAAATTCAGCAGATAAAAGAATAAGTCAATTAGGAGCGTTTAAAGATTCAAACCAACATCACGCTTCTTATCATGGCACAGGTGTATATACCAATTCAACAACTTCAATAGATGGATTTATTTTAGAAAGGACATCAGGTCATTTCGTTACAAGAGGTCAAATAACAGTATATGGAATAAAAAATGCCTAGATATCATGGAACACCAAATGGTAATATTCAATTTACCGCAGAAGAAGAAGCTATTAAAGATGCAAAAGAACAAGCATGGAATGATGATGCA
>WLWG01000630.1_pt1 | contig 35493 bp, 66 predicted proteins | sample 6712871 | NCBI WGS metagenome assembly WLWG01 (sample SAMN12718693, study PRJNA515312) | sponge metagenome | isolation source: marine sponge | host: Mycale hentscheli | place: New Zealand: South Island, Marlborough, Capsize Point | collected 2003-05-01
GTTGATACTGTCATAACTAATTAAAACCTTTAAACTTTGTTGAGGGTTTTGTAAATAAATATTCTTGGTTATAATCCTTTTTCATTCTCTTTTCTACTCTTTTTAATACACCGGGATTCATTGTTTCAGCAAGTTGATAACCTATCATATAATCATATATAGTCTTTATATAAAATAAATTTAAAAAAGGTATACTCTTCTCTATAGCTTTATAAGTTTCTTTTGCAGCTTTACCACCTTCACCGGTCATAGCATATTTAATAGCAGCTAATACATCAAATCCTGTTAATGGTACTGGACCAAATGCTGCCATACCTATTTCAGCACTATTTCTTGTTTCTCTAAATAAAACATCTCCATATATACCTAATCCACCACCTTGTAAAAGAGCAGCTAATATAGTTTTTTTATTTATTTCTCTTCTTCCTTTACCTCTTAAAAAATCTTTTATAGTCATAGATAAATAACCCATAAATGCAGAAGTTACCATCAAAGCTGTTATACCAACAAAACCTCTTCCATAATCTTTATTTGGTCCTTTAAAATAAGATAACTCTCTACCCAAAACTTTTGTAACTATTGCAAATGGAAATGCTTTAAATTGACCCATAAATCTAATAGCTTCACCTTCTGGTGTACCTGCCAAATGACCTCTAGTCATATTTGCTTTTAATCTAGCATCTGGTTCAATTACTGCATAAATTGTTCTGTCTAATAACATACCAGATACAGATGCTTTAAATTTTTCTTTTTCTATTTGTAATTGTCTTTGTGTTAAATTTTCTACATTTAATATTTTTTTCATATCAGTATCAGATATTTTATCTAACATACCAATATTAATAAATTCCATACCATCATCTGCTTTTTCCATTGCAATTTTTCTAATGACATCCCATTTAGTAGAATCAATATTGTATTGTGTAAAAAAATCTTGAAGTTGTTTGTTTAAATTTTTAAATTCTATATTTTTTTGTCTAGCAAAATAGTTTGCCATACCTAACATTGCACCTTCTTTTAAACTATTAGTCCACCAAGAAAGTAAGTTATATTTAAAAAATGTTCTTTGAGCATTAGACCAACCTTTACTTAAATTATCTCCTACTTGATGCCTAGCTGACATATCGTAAATAGTGTTATCAACAATAAAGCCTAACATTTGTGCTATATCTTTTTTTTGTTTTGTATTTTTTATTCTTAATAAACTACCTAATGCTTCAGCCATACCACCTAAAAAAGTTCTACCTTGGTATCTTACTTCTGAACCATAAATACCTATATCTGCTGCTGCTGAAATAGTAGCTCCACCTAGTTTAGCCATAGAAGCCAAAGCTCTTGCAATAGCAGAATATCTTGCTACTCCAAAATCTGCTACTGTATAAATAGAACCATCTATAACTTTCATGTATTTTTCAAATTGTTCTGGTCTTGAAATATTTTCTGCTGCAGCACCCCTGCCATCATCAACCATTCTTTTTTGTACAGCAAATCTAATTTTTTCAAAATTTTCTTTTGGTTTAGTACCAAGTGCATCTATCATACCAATGTTTCTTCCAGCAGTTTGTAAACCAGAAAAAAAAGATTCTTTTAAATTACCAACACCAAATTTATCATTATAATCAAACCAATCATCTGCAGTTTTAAAATGTAATATTCTTTTAAAGTTTGAATCTTTTGCTATGTTTTTAGAAGTTCTTGCTCCATAAGTATTTGCCACTCCATCAGCTAACAGATACTTATTGCCAACTAAAGTATTATAAACTTGTTGTAAAAATTCATCTACATTATCTGTATTTGCAAAAGTTCTTTCAGCATCTATTTTTAACATAACATAATCTTTCCACACTTTATAATTTTTATTATAATTAACATCAGTGCCTTCAAACTTTTCATCAATTTTTATATCATCTAAATTTTTACCTAAAGTTTTTGCTGCGTTTCTAACATTATAAGGATCATGTGATTGTTTAACAATGTAACCCCACATTTTAGCAATGTTAGCACCTCTATCATTTAATCTTTGTCTAATTGTTTCAGAATATTCTTCCATAATTTCTGCTAGTTTTCGTATTTGTGGATTTTTTTCTGTAACTGGTGGTTTTGTTCCAGCTCTTTTTTCCATTATAGTTTGTTGTTGAGCAAGTTCTGACATAGCTCTTGTAACTCTTCTTTGTGTTTCAGCTTCTGTTAAACCTTCCAAACCATCTCTAAACATTATTTCTAAATTATTTGCTCTTAACTTTGCATTAAACCCAGCTATTAATTGATTAACACTTGCGTTTTGTTGTACAGAAACTGCGGATCTTGCACCTTCAACTCTTCTATTTGAACCAACCATTATTGCAATCAATCCTTCTTCTGGATTATCTGGAAAATTTTTTAAAACAAATTCTGTTAGCTTTCTGTTTTTAACTTCATTTTCAATAGCATTTCTTTTGTCTATTTTTTTTTGTGCTTTAATTTGTTCTGAAACATCTTTAGCAATTTTATCTACATTAACTTCATCAATAGATGTTAATTTAGCTTCTGCTTGTGCTATTTTAATTTGATTAATTATTTCTTCTTTTGTAGCTGAACGAATAGAAGATTTTTTTAATAATTTTTCTACTCTTATTAAACATTTATTTGACATAATTATCTTCCATTGACACAGTTAATTGCGTCTTTAATTGCTTCATCTAGTTCTTTTTTCTTTGTAGTAACTTCATCTAAATCTTCTGTTCTTAATTTTATTTCAGAATCTCCTTGTTCAAATTGTAAATTCAAATCTTTCTGTGATTCTTTAACAGCTTCTAGTTGGCTTTGTAATATTTCTATTTCTGCATCTTGTTCAACATCATTTCTATTAACTATATTATCTTCTAAATTTTTTAACTCTATATCATCTATTGATTGTTTGGGTGTAGTTCTAATATCTGGATTTGGTGATGAATCTGATGAGTTTCTTAAAACTGGATCAGCATTTGCTATAGGAGTTACATCAATAGCATCATCTAGTAAAGCATCACCTAGAGCTTTTTGTAGTAACATTTTTCTTGTATTAGGATCAGTAGCTTCTAGGTCTTTCATAATTTGAGAATTTTCTGGATAATATTCTCTATATAAATTTATATCTATATCTGTTTCTGTATCATCTCCTAATATTCTTTTACCTTCAGCAATTTTTTCATTAAATTTTCTACGAGTATTTATATCTTTTAATTTACCCGCACCTACATGAAGTCCACTACCTAATACTGTACCAAATGTAACATTTAAAAAACTATCGTACATATCATAATCAGCTTGTAAAGATTGAGCCACACCATAAACAATAGGTTCAACAAGTGTTGCACCAACAGCTCCTTCTACCGCACCTCTTACTGCTCTTGCTTTTGTAAAACCTTGTCTAGCAACAAGTCTGGCAAAGTTAGTTTGTCCAAAAACAGGTATAAAAGAAGCAGCTATATTTATTGGGTCTACCATGCTGGTTGCTAATCCTGTAGCAAACTTTGCAGCACCAACATAAAATCCACCGGATAAAGGATTCCAAGAACCTTTTGGTCCTCTCATCATAATATTTTGTCTAGCTCTTTCTTCGTTTTTTTCTCTAACCATAATATCAACAACTGATTGATATTCATCTTCTTCAAAATATAATCCTATTTTAGCATGTTCTTTATTTAACTCCAATCTATCAATCATATTTTCTTTATTAAATTTTGATTTATTTCTTGCTTCACTTAAATCGCTATAATTCCATAAAGACATAACTGGGTTAAAGTTCCAGTTATCAGCAGCAACAGCACCTAATGATTCAAATAAACTTACTTCGTATTTATCATAACCGGTTTCTTGTGCTGTCTCATCTACATTTAGTCCAAAACCTAAATTCATATTATTTAATTTGAGCCATTAAATCACTTAATCTTTTAGCTCTTTTTCCTGTTTGTTGATGCCAAAGAGTTTTTCCTTTTATAGTTCCATTTGCATTATAATTATAAAGCATGTGTTTTGATGCTTCTTCATAATCACCTTTATTTATTGCTGCGATTGTTTTTTCAAATCCAGCTAACCCTTGACCACCCATTTGAAAAGCCATTTCAACTAATATTTCGTATGCTTCTCTATCTGTTGATGCATATTTTATTAATTTTTTAACAGATTTATCTGCTGCTTTCATATCTTCTTCAAAAAATTTTTCTATTTCTTTATTACTATATTCTCTAATTTCTGCACCTTTAGGAAGTTTATGACCATGACCAACAGTATAAAAATCTTCTTTTACCTTTTTACCATTAACTGTGTATTCTAATTGATAAGGTGTATTTAAACCTTTTTTACCAATACCCTCATTATCTTTTATTCTTGTTACTAATTTATCTGAAAATGAAGTGTTGTTTATTATTTTTTTATCAACCATAGCTTCACCTTCATTTATAGTAAATCCAGTATAACCTTTTATTTGTCCTATTTCATATTCGGTAGGTACGTCAGTAACTCTTAATTTTTTAATATCCATTTGCATATCTGTACCCGGTAAAGTGTAGCTAGTATCATTAAAATTAAAACTTAATTCTTTACCATCAGCATTTACAACTGTTGCAAACTGACCACCATCTAAAACAACCCCAAAAACCAAACCAGTACCATCACCTTTATTTCTCCATTCACCATGTAACCTCATCATTCTTTTATGTTTATCTGAAAGTTCTTGCTCACTTACTCCTTGATTAAAAGGATCTGTGCTTTTAAATGCTACAGCATTAAAATCTTCTAAATAATATTCTTTAATTAATTCTGCTTTATCTTTTACTGCACCAGCAGTAGTGCCAAATTCTGTTAAATCTTTACCATCATATTTTAATGGAATAAAATAAGTTTCTTCTATTTGAAAATTTTTTAAAAACATATTGGCTGCAGATTCTACTGCATCTGCTTGATCAAATTTAGTGTTAGTATACATTTCATTTAAAGTATAGTATGCCATAACATTTTGCATATTATCCATTAATGATATTGCTTGACTACTATCAATATTATTATTTCTTCTAATTATATTTTCAAATTCTTGTAAATCAGAATTGGTTGCAATTTCTGCTTCTATATCTGAAAATTTAATATCATTTTTTTTACCCCAATCTTTTAATTTATCTTGCTCTACTTTGCTGTCAAAACTAAAAAATTTTTCAGCTTCTATATCGTTTGCTAAAGTCATTGCAAATACTGCGGTAAAAGGTAGTCCGGCAGCTTGTAATTCTTGTAGAGCTTTAGAATCAAATTCACCAAAGTTATCTCTTAATGAAGCTAACATAGCTTGAGATTCTGCAGCATTTTCTTGTGATTTTAATTTATAAGTTTCTACAAAGTTAGTAGCTTCTTGTGTTGTCATAACTCTTTGTTTATGTTCTGGTACACCTAATGCTATTTGAGCATTTATTAATTCTTCTGTTATTTCTGATTTTAATTGACTTTGAGCTTCTACATTTGTTTCTGCATTTAATTGTATATTTAATTGTTCTAATTTAGAATTAGTTGAATATATAAATTTTACTGGATCATTATTTAAAGCTGTAGACCTTGTAACTAAAGCTGTTTCATATTCTTGAATAATTAATTGTCCTTCTTTTTCTCCAGCTATTGCTATTGCTTCTTCTTTAAAACCAGCAAGTATATTTTCTAAATCTTTATTTGGTGCTGAAAATAATATTTTTTTATTATCAACAGTAGTGTCAATAATATATTTTTTTTGCTGCATCTCTTGTACTTGCGTAGGAGGTAAAATTTCTTTTGCAAGTTCCATATCAAAAAATGGTACATCTTTACCTGCAGCAGATGCTGCTAATACATTATTCCAAGAAGTAATTATTTGTGGTCTTAAAATAGTTCTTGCTTTAGATTCTAAATCTTCTCTTTGTGCAAGAGTTAAATCTGGCAAATAATCTTTGTTGTCTTTTAAAAGAAAAAAAGTTGATCTAGGTTTTTGTTGAACATCTGCTAAACCATCATATAATTGTATTTCTGCTGGTATACTATCTATTAATTTTTTTAAAGCTACAGGAGATACTTGAGAACTAAATGTATCCATAGCTAATTTTGTTAAGTCTGCTGGTAAAGTTTCTTTATCAATACCACCATCCATGTAAGCTGTTTTTAATAAATTTTCTTTTGCTTTTGCATATTCATTATTTAATGAATTAACAATTTGTTGAGATATGTAAGTGTCTGTTTTAAAAATTGCTTTTTGTGTTTCAGCTAAAGCATAGTTAGAAAACTTATCTTGTACATTTCCATTAGTTGCTAATGATCTATATTTTTTAATAAATTGATCTGATTTTTCTTTTAAGTAAGCATTAGCAGCTTCTTTATTTGTAGCATATCTTTCATCAGTTCTAATTGTTTGAGTAACTGATTGCATATCAGTTATAAAATCATTTTCTAATTTTAGTGCTTCTGTTTGATTTTGTAGAGCATTTTCTTTTACTTTTTGCTCAACAACAGTTTTTGTAATAGGTGCTAATGCACTAGCAAGGTTATTATTTAAACTCATTTGAATATTTGTGGTAGTTCCTTGTAATTGAGTAACTGAACCTTCTGCTGTAAATGTAGGTATTTTAGGCACTATGCTACTCCTTTAGGTTTATTCATCATTGAATATAAACTTGATCCAGTTTGTGCAACTGTTTGTATTTGTGCAAGTTTAGATTGTTGTTTTGCCATTTCACCTTTCATTTTTGCAAAATTTGCTTCTTCTATTTTATTTGCTATTGCAACTTGAGAATTGTACTTAATTAAATTTTCTTGTAATTTTGCTTCATATAAATTTGATAATTGTATATTATAAGCACTACCACTATCCATAACTACACCAGATTTAGCAAGAGCTACTTTTGTTTCACCTTCAATTTTTGTAAAATTTTTTCTAAATTGTGCAATATCAAATTCTTGTTTTTTTTCTAGTTGTTCTGCTTGTGATACTAAAGTTCTAAAATTTCTATTTGCTATTGCTTGATTGTATGCACCTATTTCTCCTTGAGCCTTATATTGTGCGGCTCCCATTGCTACTGTAAATACTGGTGCTGCTGCTCCCATTAAAATATCCTCGCATACATATATTGATCTGTTCCATCAAAACCAAATTTTTTCATTAAACCTTCTCTCTCTAAACCCAACCATTCTGCAAATCTTAAACCTTGTTTAAAATCTTTTCTAATTGCAGATTGAACTCTTTTTATATTGTGTTGTTTTGCAACTCTAGCAAAATCTTTTTTAATTGCTTTAGCTACACCTAATGGATGTTTCCAAATCTCACTTGATGCTATAACCCAACCTTCCGCAACTTGACCCCAAATAATTTTCATACCTGCTGCAAAGATAGGTTTATTATTTACAATACCAGTAAAAGCTAAATGATCTTGTTCTAAATTTTTAGCATCACCTTCTACATTAATGTAGTGTCTATCTGCTTCTAATACTTTGTGGTTCATCTGACAGGATAATATAAACTGTCCATGAGCCTTTGTGTAAGGTACTATATGTAGTGTATTATCCATCATTTGTTACTAGCCTTGGGTATAGTGATAAAATTGTTAAAGGTAAAGGTTGAGTTTGCCTTACAATCATAAATCCATCTGTATCATAATTTCCTCTAAATTCTACTTCTTTATCACCTGTAAAAGGTGGTATACCTTGATCCATAGGATCTGCAGAAGTTCTAAAAGGTACTCTTTCCATATTGTTTAAATCTGGTCCTACTTCAACACCAACACTTTCATATAATCTTGCAGTAACTTCATATATTCTTTTTGTTTTAGCTTGTGATGTACCATTCTGTGAACCAGCATCTATTCTCATAGTTTTTAATATTGATGTATAACCTAATCCAATCTTAACACTGTTTGCAAATCTATCTAAATTAACAGCACTTGATGATACAGTTTTATCTGGATGTGTTGCACCATCAGCTAATATGCTAACTGTTTGACCTTCTAAATGACTTAATCCGGATAAAGAATTAACAACTTGTTTTACAGTATCTCCAGAAGTGTGAGCTGCTGCAGTAGTGCTTTCTGTTCCTCTAGTGCAACCAGTTAAATCATTTGTAGATTTTCCTGTGTAAGTAATTATTTCTCCACCAATTTTTATTTTTCCAGAAGATGTAAAGTCTGTTCCAGATGCTACAGTAACTGTAGTTGCTGAATTAGAAATGTCTCCATTCAATGTTGATGTTGCACCACTGTAATTAAGTTGTGAATCTAAAAAATTAAATGATGTATTGTCAGTTTGATCAAAGTCAAATGTGTTTAAATATTCTACATATCTTGTGGTAGCACCATTGATAGTTCTTTTTATAATCATGTATAATTCGTATTCACTATCTTCTGTTGGAATAACTGCAACAGATTCACATACTGCTTTACTGCTACCAAATGCTCCGCCAAAAACATGTCTATGCCAAGCAACTACTTCTTGTTCTCTTTGATAAGTTAATGCAATTAATTCACCATCATTTCTTACACACCAAATAATTGCTAAAGGTTCTTCTTGATATGCCATTTCAACAATACCTCCTTCAGTAATGTGTTCGGCAAGGATGGTAAGATCGGGTGCTGTGTAACCATCTACATCAAAGTTATAGGCTAGTTCTCTAATTTTTCTTTTTGCTCTTTGTAAAAATAATGTTGCGTTAGCAACTGCTATTGCATCTGTGTTTGCTGCACCATGGTTAGATTGTTTTTTAATTAAAATGTTTGTTGGTGTAACAGCATCATTATCTCCACCGCCACTTACTGTAAATTCACCACCTGCAGTACCTATTATTAAAGTTCTACCAGCAGCCATAAATCTAATAGCATTTACTTGATTAGATGCGATTGTATAAATAATAGCATCATCATCTGCAACAGTACCACCAATGTTTGCATCCATATTTTCATAATCACCAGATTTAGAAAAGTAAACTGTTTGCGGATTATTTATTGTTGCGGCAAATACCAATCGTTGTTCAAAAAATGATACGCAAGAAGGATAACCTGTTGTGTCTGAAAACGCACCCAAAGACCAATCAGTTGATGAACTACTTGATCCTGTGTCTTTTAATATTTCAACAGTAACAACTGTAGCACTTGTAAATCCTGTTATCTCTGCATAACCATCTCTGAACCTAACTAATCTTCCAACATCTGTTGAAGCAAATGTACTGGCACTAGCAGTAAAAGTTATTCCAGTTCCAACTGTATGTGCAGAAGCTGTAATGGTTGTTGTGGATGAATTGGTATCTAGGTATGGACCATTAACAAAATCTACTTCTGTTAATGTCCAAGAAGTATGTCCTGTACGAGATAGCTTTCTAGTTTTGTGGCTAGGATGTGTAATGTACATAACGTCAGCAGATTGTGCAAATTTAATATCAAAAATCTCTGCAGTTAAATAAGGTGATGATATTTCATAAGGAGATCCACTAGATAATATTTGACCATTATCTTTATAAAATCTTATGTATTGATTGCCTAATTCTAAAATATAAGTTTGTGTTGTAGAAAATTCAAAAGGTATTAATCTTGTTTTGTTTGCTGGTGTTTTTACTGAAGCAACATATTGTGTACCCGGTCTACGAGCTGCAGCTCCATGAGGATAGATAACCATATTTTCTACAGTTGCACATCCAGCAGAATATTTTGCTAAATCATTTCTACCATCTAATCTTGGCGACAACTCACCCGCTGTAAAGTTTGAAAGTTGTGCAGCTACTCTAGCCATTTATTAAAACCTTGAGTTTATGAATGTACCTGCATCTACAGCATCTGCCATACCATTTTCTTGAATTACGTTCTGACCTTCTGTTGAATCTACAAATCTAGCATCTTTTAATTTTTCTTGATAAGTAACTAACATATTTTGTGATGTAGTATTGTTAGATGTTATTGCATAAGCAATATCTGAACCAAGTGCAGCAGATAAAGTTTCTCTTAATAATTCATCATATTGATTAGGATCTTCTACTCTTGAGATATATAAAATTTTCATAGTCTCATTGTTAGATAATATTGATCTACCTTCTACTTGGTAGTTAGAATCAAAATCTAATATTCTTAATAGTCTTAAACAATCACCCGGTAAATCAAACTTAAATTTATAACCCCATGCAGGAGTTGTAGTTGATTGTGCTAGTTCTACTCTTTTTTGTAAACAGTTCCAAGGATGTGATCTAAATACTGCGTCTCTTACTTGAGTATATCTTGAGTTACAAAGTCTAGCATTTTTTGAATCTTCTGTTAGTGAAAGTATTGTTGTTGCACCTAATTGGTTTAATGCTCCATTACAAATGTCTACTGTTGATGCCATACTACTTCCTTATAATATACTTACGTCTTATTTGTCTATCTTTTTCTAACGCAAATATTTCTTCTGTTGTTCTTTCTTCTTTAGTGTCAAATCCATAATGATATTTTTTATCATTTTGAAACCTATCTACTAATACATACCTATATACATAATTATCTTTTTTAAAATGTAATACAGGTTTTAAATCTTTAATCTGTTTCATAAAAAGATAGGCGAGTTCCACTCTCGCTTTCCCCGCCTATCTATATACTATTATTACATACTAAACTATTAGTCTAGTACATACATCATAGTTAATTGAATTGTACCAGTACCTGCAGCACCACCCATAGTTACTGACACAGGAAGTCCATCCTTATCAGCATCTACGATTGAGTTTTCACCCAATGCAATAGTGTTTGCAGCATTTACCGCAGTTGCAGAAGTAGAAGCAGCAGCAGCTTTATAAGCAGCAGCACTTAAACTTACAGCAGTACCAGCAGCATTTGTGTGTGCTGCGTAACCAACTGATAAAGTAGTTGAACTACCTAATGCGTCATGTGCTAATCTACCAGAGATGATTCTTGAACCATTTGGTAAATTAAACATTTGAATCACATCACCAGATGCTAGAGAAGATGCTTCATATTCTGCATGAGCAACTCTTACTCTACCCGCTAGTTCAGTAGTATCTATCTTTTGTGAAGGAACATTTTGGTCCCATTTAGTCTTTTGTATTGAATAAACTGTAGCCATTATTTCCTCCTATTACGCTTCTGTACAAGTTATACCAATAACTTTCGCTTGTTCCATTCTAGTAGCACCAATGCTCATGCAGTAGTAAACTTGAGTAGCATACGATTTGTCTGCTCTTTCGTCTATTCTTGCTGAAACATCTTTACCAATTCCTAGAGTGATACCATCTTGTGCGAAGGCTATGCAAGTTCTGTCATTACCAGATTTTGCAAGTCTATTGGAAACTGTAAATTTGAAGCCTAAGAACGTATCAATTTCACCCTGTACTAATGCTTTTACAGTGTTGAAATCCGAACTAGTAACTTCGGTTACATTTAAAAGATTATTAATCTGCTCCGGAGACACGATAATGTGTCTTGGGATTGAAGGATCAACATCAGCTAAATCAAACTTTTCTTTAGCTTTCGCTAATTTAGGAATGTTTAAGCCTGTAGTAGTTCCAACACTAGCAGCGATAGCTGTTTGTGCAGATTCAGTGCCAGTACCAGTTTCGCCTGTGAAAGCAGTTCCAGTAGCAGCAGCAATAATCACATCATCCATAGCTCTACCCATTGCGTATGCAGCGGCTTGTGCGTATGAAGATGTTGGGTCAATTAAAAGACGTACTTTGTCTTGTTGATCAATAAGATCAGCAAATTCGTAGTCTGCAAGAGATACTCTTCTTCTTGAGTGAGGAGTGTCTATTTGCGGAGTGTCCGAATGTCTGCTCGTTTTAAGTTGAGCAGTTACTGAACCAACTTGATCAAAGAAAGCATTTTTTCCAACAACACTTTCCTGTCTAACTTTGTCTCTTAATAATGATCCCATTTGTTGAGATAGCATTTGTACGTTAGCAGAATACTGCTGTACAAAAGCTGTAGTTATTTGTGATGACATAATTGTCTCTCCATTATTATTGTTAAGTTATAAAAAAATCAGAAAGGTTATCCACTCACATGAGTAGGCAATTCTTGGATTTAAACTCTTTTAGAGTAGAAGTCTATTCCTTCTTGTCAGTAAGGTTCTTGCGAATTTTCTTACCTAATATCCAATTATAATATTTTTCAGCGATTGGCAAGGGATCATTTTTTTGAACTTCAGATCCTGTCTCCTTAACCAACCGCAATATTTCTAACCGAATTTCTTTATCGTTAAGATTATTAATCTGCATTTAACATTTCTCTTAACGTATAAACTTGTTGTACTACTTTGTCATGGTCTGGATGTTGCTTGTTCCAGTATGGTCCATTAGTATCATTAGTAATAGCTGATATTTCAGATTCAATGTCAGCAACTGTATTTACATTTTCGCTTTCAGTTGTAACCATTTTATCTTCTGACATCATACCGGCTATCTTTGCAAAGCCTTTAATAATTTCTGGATGATCACCAAGTCTAACACCATTTGATAAAGTCATATCTAATACTTCTGGATTAATATTTGCTTTTGCTAATGCACCAGCTTGTTGTACTTTAGCATCAAAGTCTCTACCCCATTCTGATCTTAACTCTTGTTCAGAATTAGCTTGTGCAGTTTCAGTATCAATCTTTGATTGTTGAGCTGTGCCTTCCATATTATTTTTATAAAATTCTAATATGCCTTCAGCTTGTTGATTGTTTAAACCAAGTTTGTGAGATTGTTCGGCAAAAGATTTAATTGCGTTATCATCCATTTGTACAACATCTGATTTAACAGTTAAATTATATTTGTCTGGAGATTCTGGTCTACCTAATTTTGCATAGGCTTCATCCCATGCTTCTTGTGTAGAATTTTTTGTAGGTATTACAATTTTATCTTGACCAATCATTCTAGTTGCGTTGATGTAACTTTTTGCTAACGCATCTATCTCTGTAAATTTTTCTATACTAGGATCAGCTCTATATTCTTCGCTAATAGAATCTTTCCAAGATGATGTTGGTTGTGCAGCGGGTGCTGGTGTTGTTTGTACTGTCTCTGTAGTCGCTTGTTCTACAGGCACAGTTTCCTGTGTTATCTGTTCATTTGACATTTTTATTTATCCTTGTTGTTTTGCAGCATTGATTTAATAAATAGAATGACACTGCGTTGTCCTTCCATATAAGCACTCTCATGGCTATCACCTTTTACGTTAGTGGTAGAATGATAATGACATCTTTTTTCAAGATCAGCCAAGACTTGTTTGCCTTCTTCTGTGTTGAATATAAATTTGTAATTGGTTTGTAATTCTTTTAAAAACTTTTCTAGTTGTTTTGTTTCCATACTATTCCACTAATGCTTTTGCTTCTTCTGGCAATGCTTTTGCTAGTGGTGCTATATCTCCTCCGGCTTGTGCAACTTGTTGCATCTGTGCCATTTGTTGTTGTTGTTCTGCTGCCGCTGCAGCTTCTTCTCTTTCTGCGTTTACTTGTGATTGTAGTTTTAATAATTTTTGTGGCATCCCTACAAGTTCAGCAACATGTTTTACTAACGCATCAAAATTAACATAATCAAATACTGGAGCTACATTTGCAAGTGATCCTAATATTTCTATTGCTCTTGTAATTGAAGAAAGCTCTGTAGATTTTTGTGCTTTAGCAAGAGGAGAAACATATTCTATTTCTATGTCTTGACCAGATAAAAATTCTGGTGCAGGTGCGAACTGTTCTTTTCTTAACAAGATATTAAATGCTCTATCAATTAATGGTTTTAATAATTCTGATTGTAGTCTACCTAATACTGGACCAAGTAATCTCATCTTCTCTTCGTTACGTTGTATAACTTCTGTTGCTGTCATTTGTGGACCTTGTTGCAACATTAGTTGATCAACATAGAACACTGCTCTAATTGCAGTTCTTCTTTGCTCTTCCATATTTAAACCTAGTGGATTATTTGCACCAATGTTTAATGGTTCAATTCTATCTCTTGTACCACTTCTATAAAAGTTTAGTCCACCCGGTACAGTTCTTACAGGAAGTAAGAAGCCATCATCCGGAACTAATAGTGGTGGATCAACTTGTTTTTGTGCGGCTTTGATTGTAGTCTTTGACATCTCGTTTAGCATCTTTACGTCTGGCAAGGCTGTCATTGCAGGACTTCTACCATATATCTCATGTGATGCTTTTAAGTATCTAGGTACTACGAAAGGAAACTCTTGGAAACCAGATACTGATAACTCATTACCATTTTTCATTTCTACATACACAGATTCAAATGGCATGTTGTCTGTATCTTTTAATTTAGGATTGTAATCTGATCTTGGATATACTGCGTGTAATATTTCTACTTCATTGTATGGATCTTTTTTTGCTTGTGATAAAACATCTGTTGATACAGAGTTTCCAAACTGTTGTATTGTAGCTCTTACTGAAAGTTTAAATTTTCTATAAACAGTATCTATTCTACCTTTATCATCTTCTGCAATAAATATTTCGTTAATGTGTCTTGTAGAAAATTTTAATATATCTTCATTATCTTCTTGTATGTGCATTGCTGCAGTACCAAAAGTAATTAGGTCGTGATACAATTCAAAAATTTCTTGTTGAAAGTTTGATCTATTAAATGCTGTGTACATAACTTCGGTTGCGTTTTCTAACCAAAGTTTTGCTTCATCTTCATTTTCTAAATCTGGATTTTTAAATCTTAAAGAGAACCAAGGTGTTGCAGGATTAGTTAGCATACCATGTAATGATGCAGCCAATAATTCTACTGCTTGTATTGGAGAAGCATCAAAAATTAATTCTGTACGTTTATCACCTTTTGATCTTGTCTTGGTAACATCAGCTTTTCTTGGTTGCATATAGTCTGCAACTTCTTGCCAGTGTGTTTCCCAATTTTGTCTTTGTGTTTTTAATCTATCAAATCTTGCGATTAAAGATTTTGTTAAATCTGTTTTTGCCATTATACTACTTGTCCTAGTAAAGTTTTCTTACCTAGTGAATAATTTGATGCAGTTTGAGTAACACCTTTTGCAGATGTAAGAATGTTTTTTGTTCTGCCTTTTTTCTTTGTAATTCTTGCATCATATTCTTTTTCTGATTTAGATTTATCTTCTTCTACTTTTGCTTCAGTTGTTTGCACTGTTTGACCACCAACATTTTTTTGAACTATAACTGGTTGATTATTATTGTCATTACCACCTTGATTTGGTGTTGGGTTTCCATAAGCATCTGTCTTACCTGCTAACCTATCTTTCATGTAAGTTTCATAGTTTGGTGCTTTACTTTTTCCAGCAGGTACAACTTTTTCATTATAAAATTTTCTATTAACTTCTTCTGTTTTTTTACTAATAGGATTATTTTTTATAGCACTTAATATTAATCCGCCATCAGACATAACTTTTGAAAATGTTGATTTAGGTTTACTGTAACCAAATTTAGTTTTTGTTTTTGTACTTGATGCTTTACCAAATGGTGTTTTAGTATCTTTACCACCACTATCGTTTGAAGTTCCTGCTGATCCTGCACCCATTATTTTTTACCTAGTAATGTTTCTAACTGATCTTCTTTATCTTCTTGTATTCCAAGAGGACTAGTTAGTATTGTTTCACTTCTACCTTTTCTTCTTCTTCTTATAGCATCTTGCTCTTTTTTAATTGCTTCTTTTTCTTCTGCTGACAACTCCTCACTCGGTGGCTCCGGTGCTGGAGGTGGTGGTGGCAATGATGGCATTTTTGGTTTGAATATTGAACCCATAATTAAATAATCCTGTAACTATTATCTGCTACACTTTGTGGAGCAGTTTGTCTAGTATTAATTTCTTGGAGACCAACAGCTAGATACCTCATGGCATCACACGCATGGCTGCTCCAATCATGGACAGGCTTTGATCTAAACATTCTATTTTTATCAATGTACTGTCTATGGTAATGTCTTAACGCATCTATTAATTTTTTGCAATGGTCTACGTCAATCCAACATCTAGGTAACGTCATTGTGGTTGCGTGTATACCATCTTCTAATGGAATTTTTGGAACTACCTTAAACCTAATTCCTAATTGATATGCGACCTCTCTCCGGGTTTTGCCATTTCCAAATTCGGTAACTTCAATGTCGTGTGGTGCAAAGTGATCTTTGTAAATATATTCTTTCTCATTTATCATCTTAATGTAATAAGGTAGACCTTGACCTTTCTCCTCATGGTAATCAATTATATTAATGCTTCTTCCCATCTGCTGATAAAAAATTATACTACTGTGGTCGGAGACCCCAAGATCCCATGCTGTAGATACTGGTAAGGCAGGATCGTAGGGAACTCTTGTAAGCTGTTTATCATCATCTAGTTTTGCAATTACATCTCCATACACTGCTCCTTCAATGTTGGCTATCCAATCGCACTCAAATTCCTGTAGGTACTTCTTCTCACCCATAACTTCTTTTGCCTTGACCAACTCATCATTGTCTACAATCTTGGTATCTGATGCTTTAGCTTTATAATTAAACCAATCATCTGCACCTTGTGCATGTTGGTACAGTTCATAAAAGTTGTTGTTCATTCCCATTGGAGTTCCAATAAAAACACAATAACCTTTTCTGTCAGATAGTGCGGGTCGTATTATTTCTGGAAATAGCTTACTATTGACATTTGCGTACTCATCAATCACACAGCCATCAAGATATATACCTCTTAACCCATCTGGTGATTCGGAGCCTAGCAAGGTGATTCTAGCACCATTAGGTAGGTCTACACGCAGTTCTGTTTCGTTAAACTTGGTGTGGGGTATCTTGGCAGTAAACTGTTTCATGTAATCCCATGCAATACTTTTGGCTTGTTTGAATGTCGGAGCTATGTATGCAAACCTAGGGTTGTTAAGTTTGGACAGTAATGCTGACCTAATTAGGTGGTTGATCATACATACTGTTTTGCCAAATCTTCTATGGCATACAAGTACATTCCATCTGTGATTGTCTATCTGTCTGTGCAAGTAGGCTTGATGCTTCCTTGGTGTGTAAGGTATTTTAATATCCATATCTAGTGTATCATGTCTGACTTCATACCATCCATAGGGTGATAATCAAAACCCATATTGAGCATAGCATAGCTGATAAATAGATCGGCTGATATTTTGTTAGGAAAGCCATAAAACTTAATAATAACATTGTTTGTGCCTTCTTCTATGTAAGCAACTGAATCTAAATCGTCTGCACTAAAGTAATCCATATACTACATGTAGTGGATTTTAAAAAAAATAAAACAGAAAAGATGTGTTTGTATAAGTGGGTGGGTGGCTGTAAGGGTGTCCTCAAGTCCGGTCTATATATAGAAAGAAAACTGCGGGTACAATCTGGGGTATAGCCAAAATTTAAAAACCAAAAAACTAGGTTAATCTAGGCAATAATATATCTTTTTTAGATTAGTGATAAGAAAACATTACCGGTAATAATATAATTAATTAATAATAATTGGTTTGGTACTTATTATTTACTGTCGCTTGTTATGACGTGAGAAAAAAAACAAAGACGCTTTATAAATGGATACCAACTATTTCAACCAAACATTAGAACCATTATAAACTACAATACTGTTGCAATAATATCACATTAATAATAATTAAATCTTTTTTGTATATGCCTTAATCATGTCATAATTGTATGAAAATCATTGGCTATGTTAAAAAAAACAAATCAACCAAAGGAAAACAACATGAGTAGAAAAACAAAAAAACAATTATTAAATGACAGTTACAGATTATTTGATGATCAATCTAAATATGTATTATTTCAATCTATTTTAAAACATTTAAAAGATGATGATCTAGATAGAGCAATAATATCTAGAAATGAAATCAATGAAATTGTTGTTAAAAAACAAGTAGCTGAAATTGAAAAACAACTAGATTGTAAAGTTAATTTTACTTATCAAAGAACAAACAACTAACCAAAGGAAATACAATGGATAAAATAAGAAGTTATAAAACATTAATTGAATATATAAATAATATACATGATATTAAATTAACTAAAAAAGACCTTTACAGAAAAAAAGGTTTTTTATTTGTTAATATTAAAAAATACAACACAGTTGAAATTTTTGATTATCCTGTAAATAATTTAATTGAAGTTGGAAACCATATTACAAATTGGAATAATAAAAATATAAAAGATTTAGTAAATGATGATATTAAATTTGAAAGTGATAATGGTGAACCATTAGAATATCCATCCTTAAAAAAAGAACCATATATTATAAAATATATCAATACAAATAATGCCTAATTATAGCCATAAAAAAATACGACTATAAAACTATGAAAAAAACAAATCAACCAAAGGAAACTATGAAAAAAGAAATAACACTAAAATTCTATGACAATGAAAGTCATGGATATATTAAAATATCAAAATATGATCTTGAAGTATTTGATATAAATATAAAACAATTTTCACAATATTCTTATTATAATAATGACAATGGTTGTTATTATTTTGAAGAAGATTGTGATGCAAGTTTATTAATAGATAAACTTAATGACAATGGTTATAAAGTCAATTTTGATACAAAACACGTTAATTGTTATTATTTTGATAAACCTATATTTTCAAGAATAAATGTTGCCTAATTATAGCCATATTTATTTATTAACTTTAATTAATTAACGAAAGGAAACACAAATGATAATAGACAAAAACAATGAAGGTGCATGGCGGGTTTCAGATATAATAAATGGATATTGGGAAACCAAAGTATATTATTTTTACAGTAAAAAAGAAGCTGTAAAATTATTTAGACAACATAAAAAACAAATCAAAAAAGGAAACTAAAATGAACAAAGAACAAAAACAAATCAAGAAAGTAATAGACAAAGCATATAGTGAACTACATGTTTTAAGTAATATCACTTGGACACCATACCGGGATGAAATATTTAACATGAATAAAAAAGATGAAAAAAGACACCGGTACAATAGACCATCAAGCGACTTTGAAGCGTCAATTAATGATTGTGCAAAAATGTTTACAGTAAAACACATTGCAGAAAGTTTGTTAAATACTGAAAAATGGACAGTAAAAGATTTATTAAGAATTAAAAAATCTTGTTTATATTCACAATCAGTTGTTGAAAATTACAAAGATAAAATTGTTGAAGCATGGAAAGATCAAGATTTAAAAGAATTAGCTAGTCTTGATTATATAGCTTTAATTGATTGGAAACATCACACAGAAATATTAGAAAGAAGATCAGCATAATTAAACAAACAGAAAGCGAGGAATAAATGACAAAATATAAAGTATCTTTATCAGTTGATAAAAATTGGATTGATAGATTTGATTTAACATTTGAAGCAGATAGCGAACATGAAGCCGAAAGTATGGCTATGATTGAAGTTAAACAAAATTTATCTGATTATATAACTGCGTATGCAGATGATGAAAGCGAGGAATAAATGACAAATAAACAATTAGAAAGTGAGATAATAAAAGCATTAGATATTAATTCAAATGTTGATTGGATAACAACAGACCCTAACAAAGAATTTAAAGAGTTAAAAAAATTTGTTAAAAAGTTATTTAAAGAATATAGAGAGGAATAAATATGAATGATGATAGTAGTAAATTAAGTAAATTAATCAATAACTACAACGATTATTTGGCTAAACTAAAGCAAGAAGAAGATCACAGTTTAGCCATATTTTATGACTACGATATAGAACCATTACCAAATGATTTGGTTGATATGGCAAACGAAACAAGTAAAGAAAATAAATAAGTGATCTCGTTTCGTAAGAAATGAGCAAACGAAAAAAACAAAAGGGAAAAATAAAATGGCACAACATTATAAAATAGAACAATGGAAAAATGAAAAATGGTATCCTAAAATAATGAAACGTATAAAATGGATATTAAAATACACAAGTGGTAATAAAAGTTATTATGGTAGTAATGATTATTATTTAAAAAGATTAAGTATATTACCTAAAGAATATTGTACTAATCCATTTGGAGAGCCAGAAGGTAATTTAGCATTATGTTATAAAACTAAAATAAATGATATACTTGATAAAGATAATGATTATTTTATTTCTAATTGTGGAATTGAAATACATTCTAAATCAAGAGGATTTAAACAAAATAAGTTAATACAAGCATACATAGTTCTTTAATGAATAAACAACTACAGCTGAAGAATACTTCTTGCTTCGACAGAAGTAAGCAACAAAATTTAAAAGAACTTATGAGATTAACACTTATAAATATTTTAAATGCTAAAGGTGTAATATACACCTATTATAAAAACCAACAAGAAAGGGAAAACAATGATAACATACAAAGACATAAAAATCTTGGCAGTAACTAAAGAAGATAACTACTACGATAGAAAAAAAGAAAAAACAATTAAGTATAAATCACCAAAAATAACCAAGAAAAATGTATATAATGGAGAATATTGTCATGATCTTGGAGAACTTTACGAGGTATTAAAATTTAATTGTGAAAAACATAATGATCACAACACAAGTTGTGAAGTAAATTTTAAAATAGAAAAAGAATATTATTAATCTTTATTATCAGAGGGTATATCTACTATATCCTCTGATACATCAATCATATCAGTTTGGTTATCTTCCCAACTTATTTTAATTGATTGATCGGTCTTAACATTTTGGACCTTATTATCCGAATATAAATCTGTTAGCTTGTTAGCAAGGAAGGTAATGAACTTTGTTTTTTCCCTTATCCATAGTATCTGATTAGGGTTTTCTACCTCTTGATATTGAAAAACTTGCAGCAGTTTATCTATTAAAGTTTGAACACCATTTTTTCTAGCTTCAGTTATCCTCTCGTTCATTTCCGGATTTTTTTTTAAGAAATGATAAAATTTCATCAAGCTGAACTGATACTGTTTTTCCTCTAGTATTTCGGTAAGAGTTAGACCTCTCGTGAGTTTTTCGCAAATTGTATCGGCTTGGTTGGTTGTTATCAAGTCTGACTTTGACTTGGTTGTAATAGTATTCTTTGAGTTGCTCATCTGTATAGTTCCTAAATTGTTGTAATTTACTTAATTGTTTTATTCTTGTTTCATCTGTAAATTTAGCTTTTCTGAAACCTAGTTTGTTCTGATACCCATGATATTTACAGTAAAAAGTACCATTTGCAAGTTCATAACCTTTCATTCTACATGGTATTAGTTTCCCTTGACGTCTACCAGCACGAGTAAAGCCTTGACAGAAAACCTTTCTCATTGGTCTACCTACCATTACTTTTTCGGTCTCCCCTTATAATCAAGATTATTTCTTTTATTGAACGCAACCTTTTCTCTATATCTGGGGTTACTATTCTTACTAATCTTGGTTAATTCATTAATTATTTTTTGAGGATTTACATAGGTGGCTTTACTTTCACGATCTAGTTCAGCTTTTTTCTCAATAGCTAACTTTATATAATATGGATTTTTAGTATCTGATTTAAGTTCTGACAGGGGGAGCTTTGATAAGTTTAGTATTATATTATCCAGACTACCTCTATTATCTCTTATAATTGTATCTATGTTATTTCCTTTATATACTGTATTAATGTCTTCTACTAATACTGATCTTTTATATACATCTGGGTGATCTTTTTTATACATCTTATTTTTATTAGTGTATAAAATTGATCCATCTGATTCTGACTTGATAAATAACTGATTAATCTTATAGGTTTTACCGGATCTACCACGAACAGTAGATATAACATTTAATTTTTCCAAAGTATCAAGGGTACGTCTGACAGTGATACGAGATAACTTGGTCTCTTTAGCAACAGTTGAATAACGTAGACCGCACTCATAGTTATTCTTCTTCCAAGCATGTTTCATAAGAGATAGATAGCAATTAAGACAATTAGATTTTTTAACACCGCTTAATTTATCCAAATGACCATATAATTTGTAAGTTATATGTAAAAAAGCACGACTATTGTTCATGTTTGCACACTTTCCGGTGATTTTGCTGTAGGTCTAGCAAGATGGACACCCATTGGTCCTCATTCATTAGCTCAAACTCTGTCGGAGAGCTAGTTATACGCTTGATACGAAAGGTTAGGGTGGTGTCGGTCAAATTCTTATAGAATACCAAAAAGCAGGGTATATTTAAGCGACTAGCGACTATCTTTGCAAGGGTTGTAGCCTTAAATTTTTGCGATTTATCGTAGCAAGTCTCCAATATAGCAAGTGGCTCGTAACAGTGAGGACAGCACTCAATACTGTCTATATCAATCATAGCAATACCCTCGTATTTCCTATGCCAATCGTTATAACTTCCATTACTGAAAGCATAAGTCCATCTAGCCATTATTCCTTTTCTTTTTTATCTGTATAAATCTCGTACCATGCACCGCAACTTTTACAATCATAGTAAGATATAATGTTATGTGTCGAATCTGGGTCTATATCTTCCATGTCATAATCATTTTGCCAAATGACATCATCATTACAATAAAAACATTTCATTATTTATTCTTAATTATTATTATCTCGTTTTCTTTTTCTTCTAGTTCTTTCTCTAAAGCCAAAATTATATCAGCTTGTTTCTGTATATATTTCTTGGCTCGTTTTAATTCTTGTTTGCAATCTGTTTCATCAAATATACCTTCGTAGGTCATTTTAAAACCTCAATCTTTTTAACAACTGATCTAGGAAATACAGTGACATTACCTATGGTAAGTTTATCACCATCTTGAGAATAAGATGTAAATATTTTTACCATTTTTTTATCTTTAGAATACAAGTAGCCGGTATCTTGACACCAAGCATAAGTCATTTTATCAACATCATCAAAACTATCAAACCAAGAATTATCATTTAATATATCTAGCCAAATAATTTTAACTCTTTTATATTTAAACTTTTTCGTACCACGCACTGTAAAGATCCTCTATGGTTACTTCATTATTTGTTACTTCTAAAATCTTCTTCACCATTTCTGGATCTGGAAACCTTTTAACTTTAGCTGTCAAGCACCACCTTTGAACTGATGTTCCGGGATTTTGTACACCTATAATACCCAGCTCTAAACCTAGATTATAATAGGATAATTTGTTTTTTTTTCTATACTGTTCAAGTGTCATAATTCCTTCCTTATTATCTGATATAGAGGTATATATATTATATTTATTACTTTACAATAAAAAAATAAAGTGTATAAAGATTTAAAAAAAGGAACTTATGAAACTTAAAGAAAAAACCCAAGAACAGTTAATAGCTGAAGCATTTGCAATATTTAATGGTGGAGAAGGATTAGATCATTGGTCGTACTCTTCAACATCAACACCCTTTGCTAAAAATTTAATTAGTTATTCTTTTTTAGAAAAAATTAGGAGATCATGGTTATGGAGATACAAACCATCATTCGGCAATCTAGTTAATAACACAGTACAAAAATTAATTGCAGATGTAATTTACAAATCAAAAACAATTAAAGAAACAGAGTGGGATAGAGATTATCAAAAATGTTTTGACAGTGAGTTAGATATTATAAATGAAAAACCACCGGTAGATGCTAAAGATGAATATGCTAGAAAAGAAATGGTTTCCTATGCACATGATTGTATTGGAGTAACAAAGAAAGTTGTCAAAGATTTAGTTGGTGATGACAAGTTAATTTGTGAGCAATATGTTAAGCACAAAGAAATGACAATGATAAAACCTATTACTGGTAGAGTTGATTATCTTACAGGGAAATTGTTTATAGAATTAAAAACTAAACCACCAAATATTAGAAAGGTTAAGAACAAAGAAGAGTGGACAATGAGTAGTCAAGCACTACCTACTGAACCCGCAACAGATAACCTTACACAGACTTCATTTTATTATATGTGTACCAAGAAGATACCATATTTAATTTATGTAAATGACAAAGAGCATATTACTTTTGATCAATCGCATGAGTTAATGAAGAAAGATCATTTGGAATATCTTTACTTTAAAATGATTGAGAAAATACTTTTATGGGAACGTATGATTATGTTCTGTAAAGGTAACTTATCTGAACTTGCATTGATGTGTGAAGCACCAGATATAAATCATCCTTTTTATTATAAAGATTTAGCAGATGAGCAAAAACAATTAATAACTAACCTATGGGGAATAAAACATGAATAAAAAAAATATATATCAAAAACTACATGATGCCTGTTTAAGTGCAACAAGTGTAAAGAAAGGTGCAAAAGTAAATGGTATGCACTTTAGACCTCTTCAACATGATGATGTACAAGAAGTAGCAACTCAAGCCTTACTTGATAATGGTTTGTATGCGACCTGTAATTATTTAACAGAGATTGTACCTAATATAAAAAAAGTAATGGTTGTATGTACTATGCGAGTTTATGATGTTGATAATCCAACACAACACATACTTGTTGATGGTTGTTCATCATTCGGAGATATTAGTATGTTTGGAACTGGACAAGCTATGTCATACTCAAGAAAGTATGCGTTCCTAAATTTATTAAATCTTAAAACTGGCATTACAGATGAAGATGGTTATGAAAAAAAACCATACGAACAAGATTCTACAGAGCAATCTGTTGAAGAACCTACATATATGGATGATACTATAGATGTAGAAGAAATGAAACGTGCATTAAAATCAACTAATAATCTTGATGAATTTCTAGAGGTTAAGAACTTGATTAGAAAAGACGTTGAGTTTCTAATGAGAAATAATTTACGAGCATATAGACAAGTAACAGATGTTGCTGAAACTCGTGAATTACAATTAACTAATGGTCAGTAAAAGCTGACAATAACAAAGGAGTAAACATGAGTGAAGATGTAGTATGGTGTAACTTGGTAAGAAACCAAAACAAAAATGCGGAGAACCAACCGGATTGGGTAGCACCGCCAAACCTAAAAGCACCAGAGGGTAAGAAATGGACAATCGGTGTTAAGATAGGAGATGTTTGGCACAATCAAGCTGGATGGGATGATAAGGATGAGCAAGGTAATGTTGTTGGGATTACAATCAAGATGACACCACCTACTGCTAACGAAGATAAACCAGCTGCTCCAAATAAAGGGTTTCAAAGCAAACCCAATTATGGTAATAAACAATCATATAAGTTTTAAGTAACTTATATTTAGTTTTGGAGGGGTTTTTCTTTCTAGTTCCCTTTCGGTAGTTTTCCCCTCCAAGACACCTCAATATATTTATGGATAAAAAAATAACAGATTTAGATCAAGAAATTGAAAAAAAAGTTATTGATGATCGCCAAAAAGATTATGGTAACTACCAAGAAAACTTTGTTTTATTAGCAGAAATGTTTACATTGATACTGTTTGATAATTTAAAAAAACGAATAAAACCGCACCAAGTAGGTCAATTAATGATGGGATTAAAACTATACAGATCAACAAAAAATTTTAAGGCAGATAACTATTTAGACTTGAGTGTGTACAATAAAATGACTAGAGAGATACACAAAAAAGAGGTTGCCAAAAAGGATAAAAATGGGTAAGTATAAGAGAATTATTAATGGGGATTGTCATTTTACTATGACAGAACTCTTTGATGATGTGGAGAAAGCTGCAAATGTGTCCAATAATGGAGAACTTGTAGAATGTAAAATTGATAATTTAAGGATTGATTTTACAACAGTAAAAAAGGAGCAAGATGGAACAAGTCCGGTTGCGTCTGCAAAAGTTGAAGGATCTTCAAGCCAAGAAACACGAGAAGTATCTGGAAGCGAAGCTAAAAGTAAATAAGTATCAACAAGATTCTTATAAATTACTTTGGCAGATAGAGCAGACAAAAGAAAGATTAATGGCTAGTAAATAGTTATTAATTTTATTATTAAAAAAACTGAAGGAACACGAGGGGGATCTATGACCATAAATGTAAGCAAACATTATAATCAACACATAAAACAAATAAACGAAAACAATTTTATATACAAAGTTAAGAAAGCATTTTACCTTCTTACGAACCAAGAAGAAAGATTATATGAGGTAGGGTTCTCGGAAGGATTTTTATATGCTGCAAATCTTTTGCAAAAACAACCAATCAAAGATAGCAATGTAAAAAAAATTGTAGGCTACACTGTTACAAAACCAAAACCATCAGATGTACAAAGTGTGATTAATAAAGTTTGCATACATTTTGAAGTACACAAAGAAACTCTAATGAAAAAAAGTAGAACTACAGATATTGTTAGAGCAAGAAATGTAATACACAATATGTTATTTGAAAAGTATCGTATGAACCTTACAGATATAGGTAGATATTTTGGACAAGATCATACCACAGTATTGCACTCAATAGAAATGAAAAGAGACCAAAAAAGATTCTGGTCTCCAGAACAATCGTTGTGGCAAGATTTTGAGAAACTTATTTCCTAAAACTTTAGCTTTATTTTTTAAAGCCAGATAGCATAGACTTATAAGATTTTTTTGTAATAGTAGATTTCTTTTTAGTTCTACTTGTACCAGCTTTCTTACGTTTGTTTATGTTATAGTACAAACCTTTTTTAGCCATCTTACCAGATTTAGTTTTGTGATAACCCGGCATTATTTTTTCTTTTTAGATTTAGAGTTCATAATTTTTTTCTTCAAAGCAGGTGGCAAAGTTTTTTGTTTTGCTGTTAGCTTACTTTTTCCTTTTGACTTACCATACATAGTTATTCTCCTTTTGTTGTTTTAATTTTAACACACAATAGTTGTCAAAACAACTACCATCTTTACCATCATGGCAAAAGTATTTTTTTGTAGCAGTTACAATCCAGCCACCAGCATCACTGATTAATTGTTTTCCACACTCCTCGCAGTACCCACACATAAAAGACCTTTCTGGTTTCTTCCATGTTTTTTTTATCGGCACTTCCACCTTCTTCTTGCTTGTCTTATTCTTGAGTTAGGATCGTTTCTAGTTTTAGCTGATGATCTTTTAAGTTGTCCGGCTGATCTTGCACAATAACTTTTTCTACGTTTGGCAGCTTTAGATCCCGGCTTGACTTTACCTGTTACTGCTGTCTTTAATTTTGATCCGGGATTGGCTCTTCTATATCTTGCAACACCTTTGGCTGTCATCCCAGCACCTTTTTTTGTGGGTCTATAGTTTGCGTTTTTACCTTTAGTTGTTTTTCTAATAGCCATTATTTTAGTATAAGTTTTTTAATAGATTTTGCACCTAAATAAATTTCTGTTTCTGCTTTTGACTTTATACATTGATACTCTATATTGTTTCCTGTATTTGTACGCATAGCAATTCTTTTACCTTTTAAACAATTACTCATAGATTTTTGTATTCTGTGTTCTTTAATTTCACCATTAACAATCATTAGTAATGCAACTACTACCTCAACCATGACCATTACCATTTGCTCTTACTTTATCTTTTAAATCTTCTACATCTTTTAAAAGTTTTTCAGTTTGCTTTTGTAAAAATTGTATGTTTACTTTATTGTGCATCATATCTTCTATTCTCTTTTCAATCTTTTCTACTGTCTTATATAAATCTTCTAGCAACATAAACTGTTCTTGATCAGTTGGTAACTGCTCGGATTTTTTAAGTAGATCAGCTTGGAATAGTTCTCTTGATGTTTCTAATGATGTAAGTCTGGCAGTAACTTCTGTGTAACCAATTACTCCAGAAATTATTATTGCTACAATACCAATCATATTTTTAATTGGCATAGTTACGTTTGTCTTTTCTGATACTTTCATTTCTTTTTCTTCTTACATTTACATTTTGGTGCAAATAACCTGTCTATCCAACCTGTAAGTATATCTAATTTTCCAAAAAAGTTATAGATAAATTTATCAATCATTGAGCTGGTCCTCCAAAAAGAGCCAACAAAACAAACATTGTTATAAGAACACCTGTAAAGTAATAGTTCATCCTGTCTATCTCCATAGGTTATCCTTATAAATTACATTATGTGATGATAGTAATAACCAATACTACAGCTACTACGATAACCATTTCTCTATGGTCTGTCCAATAGTGCATAGCTTTGTTTTTAATCTTTTGTATCATATTTAAGTCCTGTTCGTGTGTAGGTATATCGTCATGCATATTTATATCCTCCGGTTTTTTATTATAAGATATTACTTGCCTTGTCCACGATTTTTTGACCCACCTTTTTGCCTTCTTTTATGTTTGTTCATAGAAGAAGTTTTGGGTCGTCTACCTATACTTGTTTTTTTTGGTATTCTGACGTGTTCTAGTTTGTCTAGGTTTATCTTTTTTTTTGACATTTTTTCCTGTTTGTTGAGATAGTAAACTTACCTTTTTACTATATTGTTGTGCGTATGCTTTCATTATTTCTTAACTAATGAACCGCCAAAATATAGTCCAATAATAGCTGACACTAGGTTAGTGTCTAATGGTGTAATAACCAAACTATTAGAAGATAGTGTTACCCATTTCATTATTTCTTTTTCTGGTATGAAAAAGAATGAAGGTTTAAATTCTAAATAACCTACAATTACACTTACATCTGGTTGGAATATTGGCATTAGTTTTGGTAGCAACACTATTGCAAATACTGCAGTTAAAGCTATAATTCTTCTTGTCCATTGGAAGCCTTCGTTGTTATACTCTCTAGCTTCTTTAAAACCTTTTTGTTGTACTTCAGCTCTTTGAAGCAACATCTTTTGTTCTGCTTGTTTAGCTTTGATACTTTGTGACCAAATACTCATAACTCCACCCAATACAGTAGAGCCTAACATTGTTATCATTTCAAATGGCATTACTCTTTCTCCTCTAAATCCTTAATCTTTGATAGTGCATCTTCTAAATCTTTATTACAAAATTCTAGCTTTTGCAAACACCTTTTGTTTGCTGAATCTTTAGATTTATTTGCATCTTCAAGTTCTGCTATTTGACTTTTTAGTATTCTTACTTGGTCTTTATACTCATTAATAATATCTAATGAATTATCATTTGGCATATATTATTTTTACCTTTAGTTTGATTTGTTCTTTTGTTCTACCTCTGGATATGAATGATCCAACTCTTTTTCTTTTATAGCCATCCTTGGCTGTATAGTCTGACTTTCTATAATTTTTAGACTTAACATCATAACCATTATACTCACCTGTAGTCATATTTAAAGTAACAATATCTACAGGACCAAGACCGCCAAGAGGTGTAAATACTAGAATATTAGGATCTTTTGCTAGTTCAATCTGTGCTTTCATTTCGCTTATTAGACCAGTGATTGCCTTTTTTCTTCTAGCCATAGCAGCCTTAAAGTTTAAAGTTTTTGAAATAATATAACTATAATTGTAAACATACCACCTATGAGTGCTGACATAGCATAATATAGATGTTTCTTAATATCTTTAATCTCTGATTCAATATTGTGAATTTTTTGATGAGTTTGTTTCTGCATAATACGACAAAGTTTTTCGTGTGATTCTATTCTTTCAAGTGCAGTATTTTTAGGCATTATATTGTTGTATCTTTAATACAAGAGTATTGAGTTGATAGTTGAAATTCATTAACTGTTTTATCATCCATAAGTTGTAAGTATTGCATACTTGTATTCATAGCAACTATTGCACATTGTTTCCATGTGTCAAATGTTTGTTCATATTTAATTGGCTCTTTGCACTCTCCAGTTACAAATGAACATACAGAAAGCATGAGAACAAATTTCATTATTTTGGATTGTCTGCTTTCACTTTAGCAATGGCATCTTCCCAATTAGTAGTACCATTAACATTATCCCAGTATTGCATATCAAGTTGATCTTGAATTGATGGATAAGCAGTTGCTCTATCTCTTTGATATTGGTTAGCATCATACTCTGCTTGTAACTCTACCATTTTAGCTTCTATGTCAGCTTTAGGAATAGGTGTTGTTCCTTCTAGCCATTCTATTTCACAAGTGTTAATATCTTCTCCTCTAATTGCTACTTTTGCATTAGGATTTATTTTTAATATTGCTTCTATAATCATGATGCTATCTCCATAAGACACATATAACTTTGACCACTATCTACTTGAACTCTTATTGTTCCATCAGCATTATTATTATTAAATTGAGTCTTATATACTAGAGCTGATGTAGATGAGGGAGTATCAAGGAAAGAATTAGTAAAACCCATTCCCACATAATTGTGAGTACTATCTCCAGTATATCCAATACTTCTTCCAGCAACTGCACCTCCAATTTCTGTTGAACCTCTATAAACTCTAATATTTCCGTAAGTAGAACCAGCTTTTGAAACTGATTGGTCAATAAAAACTAAAACTTTACTTGAAGTAGATGATGGGGTAATTGTAGCAGTCAATCCAGTATCAGCATAAGTAGTTGAATTAGAAGTTGCTTCTGTTCCAGTGTGTGCATGAACCACCTGTAAAACCTTACCACCTACACCAGCTGGTAAAGCAGTTATCGCAGATATTGTATTATTGTTTGGTTTAATTATTGCCATCTATACTCCTATCAATGCTTGGATTTCGTCATCATCTAATCCCAAGTCTTTTAGTTTTTGTTTGCCAGATGCTTTTTTATTTTCTAAGTTTTCTTCAGCTTCTTTTCTTGTTTTTTCATCAAGAATATCTTTTGCCATATCTGTTTCTATTTGTGCTAATTCTTCAGAACTTAAATCAACTATTTCATTATTTATTATTTTTTTCATAATTATTCCTTAAAGTTTTGTTCCATAAACTGAAATACTTCCAGCAGTAATATCTCCAGAAGCTGCAAAAAAAGTAACACCAGAATATGCTGATGTGTTTGAACGATAAACAGCAGAACCTGGACAGCTATGAAAATATCTATTACCAGTATTTCCATCATGTAAATAAATATGACTGCTTGACCAATTTATGCTTTTGTATTTTGCTGTATCAAGAGGATTGTGAACATCTACTATAAAACTTGTTTGAAAATTGTTTCCAGTTGTTTGATGTCTTGTAATTTGTATTCTGCTATCTGAATAACTACCTTCAGCAGAATGATTTGTTGAACCAGAATGAATTATAGTAGCATCATTCATAACCCACATATAATTGCTATCTGTTTTATCAGCATCACTCTGTCTAATTCTCATACGCATACCATTATGTGAGCTGTTCCATGCTTCATTATGAACTAATCCAGTTCCTATAAATTGATAGTGAGAATAAGTAGATGAAAATATTCCATCAAAACTTATTGAATTTACACCACTTGAAATGGTTGTAGTTGCTAATTTTATAAAATCTCCACCACCAGCTTCTGCAAAAGTATTATCTCCTCTTAAAAATGTAGAAGATGATTTAGTTCCTGTTGCTGTTAGTTTAGCAAGTGAAACTGAAGCATCATTTAATTTTGTTGTTGTAACTGCACTATCGTTAAGTTTAGCAGTTGTAACAGAACTATCGCCAAGTTTAGCTGTAGTAACTGTAGCATCACTAGGTACACCAAGATCAAGAACATCACCAAGTATCTGAATAAAATCTATAACATCACCAGTAGCAAGGTTGCTAGCAAAAGTAATTGTAGAACCACTAACAGTATAAGAACTGTTTGGTTTTTGGATCGTACCATTTAGACTACAAATCATGTGATTCGCACTCTGGGGAATTACATTAACTGATCCTACTTGCATTGTATATGCAGCTTGACCATTAACTACAGATATTGCATCACAAATCTGAAAATTTCCTATTGTCGGTTTAGTACCTATGTAAGCCAAAATTTTTACTCCTTAACTTTTTGGGTTATTATCTTTTATACTTTTAATTCTTGCTTTCCAAGCATCTATATCTTTATAGATTTCGTCTAGCTGTTCACCAATATCACCATAAGCTGATCTTCTTGTTGATCTCACTTGTGCATTGGCTTCTTCTTTGTTAGCTGCAGTTTCTTGTGCTGATAATTGTGCGTCAGTAGGTTGTGCAATATCTAAATTCCATTCTTTGATATACGCACCTTGACCATTACTGTCGTCTTGCAACATAACATCACTTGTAAAATCTACATTAGAAACTCCATTAGCTTCGCAGTATGATTTTATTTTATTACTTAGTTGTGCCATAGTTGTACCTCCTTATTCTATAATTTTGTATCCTTGAAAAAAATTTTTACCACCTTTAGCTACATAAACACCACCAGAGGTACTATAAATATAAACATAAGCCTCTACATAATCTCCAACAGCTAAATCTAAAATTCCATTTGTGTTAAAAAACATTTCAGTTCCAGCATCTATTGAATTACCATTCATACCTAATTTAAATTGTGCATCATTTATTGCACTACCATTTTTATAAATCATGCCTTTCATTTGTCTTACATCATTTTGACCTTCTAAAGATAATTGAAAACTTAAAAAATATTTTCCAGCTTTACCAGATGGAACTGTAAATTTATCAGATGCAAAAGCATTATCAGTATCAAAACTTTCGGTATCTAATGTAACTTTTGTAGCAGTAGCATTTGATAAAGATATATCTGAACCATTTCTTACTTTAAAAGCTGGAGTATTAACACCACCAGCACCAGTTACAGTTCCTGTAAATGAAAAGTTATCTGCTAAATTTATTGATTCTGATTGTATTTTATTTATTGCCATAATAATTTATTCCTATGTAATTAATTTGTATCCTATCCACCAACATCTTGAAGTATTTGCTGGATTATCTTGATTAACATTAAAAGTTCCTCCATTATTTACATCTACTCTTGCATAAACTTTAACTGTATCTCCAGCAGATAAATCTAAAACTCCAGTATGAACTAATCCAGCTTGTGTATGTGCATTTTGTTGAGTATTGGTATAAATATTTTGTGCATCATTTATATAAAAATAAATTTCACAAGTATTTAATGATTGAGAACTATTTGTTTCTATATGCAAAGTAACATTAAAAAAATATTTTCCACCTTCTCCACTTGGAACTGTAAAAGTGCTAGAAGCAAAAGCACTATCAGTATCAAAATTTTCTTGACCAAAAGTAATTTGAGTTAAAGTATTATCAGCAATATTAGATTGGTCTGTACTAGGTGTTACATAAAAAGCTGGAGTGTTATCTCCACCAATGCCAGATACAAAGTTTGCTCTAGTCATTTTTCTTAATGCACTAGCTGATGTGTCATGAATTAATATTGTGTCATCTGTTGCGATAGAAGTTTCAGCAGTTTGACCAGTAATTATTGTAGGTGCAGTTTGTGAATTTCCAACAGATGCGTTTGGTGGATTAACAGTTTGTAAAGCTCTGCCAAGATAAACTGCATACATAGAATCTCCAGATGCTGTTGCACTAGATAATGTAAGTGTAGTACCAGAAGCTGTGTATGCTTTACCAGATCCAGGTTGTTGAACTACTCCATTAATAACTAATCTAATTTCATTCTCATTAGTTACTGCATGAGATAAAGTATAGTTAGTAGTAGCAGATACTGAAAAAGTTTCTGTCTCAAAACTTGCATAACTTTCTGCAGGGATGTTACCAATGTAAGCCAAATGTATTCTCCTATGTACTTATGGAATCAACAACAGATAAAATGCAATCTATAGAACTTGTTGCTGAAGCTATTGCTTCAACAGAATCACCAGATTGTAAAACTACTTTTGATCCTCCATCAATTAATTCTAATGATCCACCCGCAGGGATTGGTGCGTCTTTAATTAAATAGTAACTTGTTCCACTATTTTTTACTGTAGCTGAAACTGTACGAGCTGAAGTTGCTTTGTTAGCAAATCTCATACCAATGATTGCATCATCACTATTAGCTGCTGCTCTTATTTCAGTAGCAGATGTGCCTACGTCTGTTTTTAAAACTCTCTCAAAATCTTGTGCCATACTTTATTCCTATACTATAAGGCAATCGCCATTGCAACAGCAAAACCTGCTGTAGCTCCAGAAGATGCTATTGTTAATGTTTCGTCTCCACCATCATTTCCTTCAGTTAAAGATACTCCAGTTCCAGCAACTAATTTGCCATTTAAGAAACCCGGTGTAGTGTCATTTGAACTAACAGAAACTTTTACATCTGTGTCAGCTTGTATAGTAACCCATGCTGAACCATTGTAAACTTTTAAAACTGAAGATGTTGTATTAAAAAATAAATCTCCAGAATCTAGCGAACTGGTTGGATCAGATGATCCTATTCTATATCTAACCGCAAAAGTATTAACGTCTGTAATATTATCTGCACAAGTAGCCATGTTAGTAACATTAGTAGATGTACCTAATAAACCCATAGCTGTAACATTTGCAGAAGTTCCAAGATGACCCATTGCAGTTACGTTTGCAGAAGTCGCAAGTAAATTCATGTCAGTTACAATATCAGAAGTACCTAGTGTATTCATATCAGCTACTACGTCTGTAGTACCTAAAATTGCCATATCAGCTACTGCGTCTGAAGTTCCTAATAAACCAATTTCAGTTGCTTTACCTGCTACTGCACCTATGTCAGTTGCGTCTGCGGCTACTGCATTAATATTAGTTTGTTCAGATGAAGTAGGTTTAATAGCAACCCAAGCTGAACCATCCCAAGCAAACATTTGATCAGAAGTAGAGTTCCAATATAATGCTCCATCTATTAAAGCATCTCCATCATTATCTGTTGATGGTGCTGAAGATTTTGCACCTAAATATCTGTCATCAAAACTGTCGTAAGATGCTGCTGCAGAAGTTGCAGAGGATGCTGCTTCAGTAGCTTTCGTAGAAGCGGTTGATGCAGATGAAGCTGCGGCAGTTGCAGAATTAGCACTTGCGGTAGCAGATGTTGCGGCTGCAGTTGCACTACTAGCTGCGGCTGTAGCAGAAGTGGCTGCGGCACTAGCTGAAGTAGTTGCACTTGCTGCGTCTACCAATAAAGACCACTTGGCACTATCTGTGTTAGTAGTTAGTGGTTGCGATCCAGAAGATGTGTGAGCAGTTATACAAATAAAAATATTGTTAGTAGAGGTATCTTTTACAATATCTCTAACTTGATAAGCAGTAGAAGCACCCCAATTACCTTTAAAAGTTCCTAGTTCTTGAGTAACAGAAAGTTCTCCAGAAGAATCAAAAGATAAAAGTTTGTTAGCTCTATCTGTTGCACCTACAGTAAACTCTGTAGATGTCATAGTGTTTGTTCGTGATAACTTTATTGATCTATCTGTTGCTTCAGATACTTGTTGAGCAATCATAGTTGTACGATCCAGACCCTCTTCGTGTGTCTCCGCAGGGAATGGATCATTAGCAATATAGTCTATCGCTTGAGTTTGCGGGACATTCCTTCTTATAACAACTGTCTCGCCAGAAGCTGGAGTGTTACCAGTAGTGAAAGTAATTGAACCTCCACTAGCATCACCCGCACCAGCTACTGTATAGTGAGTAGTTAAAGTTTTAGTTGTCTCTGTTCCTGTAGATGATCTAATAATTACTACTAAATCGCTGTCCTGCAAAATTTTAAATTGATAGGCAAAGTTAGTGGTACTGCCATTACCATTGTGGGAATTCTTAATAATTGTAGTTGATACTGTCATAACTAATTAAAACCTTTAAACTTTGTTGAGGGTTTTGTAAATAAATATTCTTGGTTATAATCCTTTTTCATTCTCTTTTCTACTCTTTTTAATACACCGGGATTCATTGTTTC
>WLWG01000636.1_pt1 | contig 35219 bp, 53 predicted proteins | sample 6712871 | NCBI WGS metagenome assembly WLWG01 (sample SAMN12718693, study PRJNA515312) | sponge metagenome | isolation source: marine sponge | host: Mycale hentscheli | place: New Zealand: South Island, Marlborough, Capsize Point | collected 2003-05-01
TATCCACAAACATGGAAGCAGACTTCGACACAGGAAACATGAGGTTTAAAGCTCGTGAACGTTACAGCTTTGGGTTCTCAGACCCACGTTGTATCTTTGGTTCACCTGGAGCCTAAACTGTGATATAAGGAGGTATTACCTCCATTTTGATTGGGGCAGCTTCGGTTGCCCCTTTCTTTTTGTTTAAAGATAAGTTACTCTGTTTGTATCCCTGACAGTCACATGGTGTGACTGACTAACCCTAGACAGGAGATCAACATGGGTACGACAACTTTTTCAGGTCCGATTCGGGCAGGTAACATTAGAAATACAACGGGCACTACCGTTGGATCAGACATAGCAAATGTTGGCTATGTTGTAATGACTCAACAACATGTAATGGATATATCTGGCGGTGCTGTTGCAGCGGAAGCCACAAATGTAGTGATTCCCGCTAACTCAAAAATCGTAGATATAATTATCGATTTAGAAGTAGCTGCTAACACCACAACAAATATTAGTGTTGGTGATACTGTAGGCGGTGCAGCAACTCTTGTTAATGCTGTTGCTTCTGGAACCACTGTAGGTATCAAAGCGTTAGGCGCTTCTGGTGGTGGTACACTTACATGGAAGAACACTGGTACATCCGATTTAAAATTAACAGCTACCTCAAGCGCAGGTACAAATGCGGGATCAGTTGTTATAACAGTAATGTATGCTCAGGCTTTTAATACTGCTGTTCAACCTTAATAGGAGATGTTAAATGGCTGCTTCTATTTTTGCAAAGACAGCTACGGCGACTGGCACACTACAAAGTGGTCGAACTAGGTTAAAAGCATTTTCTGTAAAAACTGCTTCATCTGGTTCACCTCAAGTGGTGTTCAAGAATGGTAGTGGTGGTGCAACTCAACTCGATATAGTTTTTAATACTAGCGATTGGGTTCAAGTCACTATACCAGATCACGGTATTATCTTCGACGATGAGTGCCATATTACGCTCACAAACATTACCTCTATCACAGGTATGTTTGGTTAATATTAGCAGCGGCTTAAACGCCGCTGTTATTACATTGGGGTAAACATGGCTAAGATCGATAAAGATAGAATGAAGTGCAACAAACCAAAGCGTCAGGTTTCTGGCGGCAAGAAGTTTGTTGTTAAGGCATGTGACAAGGGTAAAGAAAAGATAGTCAGATTCGGGGACGCCAATATGACTATTAAGAAATCAAACCCAAAACGTCGTAAGTCTTTTCGTGCTCGTCATGGGTGTGATAAGGGAACATTAGATAAATTAAAGGCCAAGTACTGGTCTTGTAAGATGTGGTGAGCAAAGTGAATAAACAAGTAACCATAACTCTTGTAACAGCTTTCGTCCTTGGTGTTGGCGGTGTTGGGTATAGTTGGGCTGATTGGGTCACAAAGACTTTGATAGCCGTTGATAAAAGAACAGAGGTTATGGCCTTACAAATTGATTATATAAAGACAGAGATGGAGAGGACATATGGCAATCTCGAGGGCGCAGATGCGACAGCAAGTATCCAAGCCGCCATCAAAGGGGATAACTAATGGCAAAAAAGAAAAGCAAAAAAGACGCTTGTTATCACAAAGTAAAAAGCCGTTACAAAGTATGGCCTTCGGCTTACGCTTCGGGGGCGTTATCAAAATGCCGCAAAGTAGGGGCAAAAAACTGGGGAAACTCTACTAAGAAAGCAGAAGGTGGAATAGTTTCTTCAATTGATAATCCCAAACGTCCTCCTAAGAAAAATTTTAATGGAGGAGGATTTATTGCCTCTGGTTGTGGTCAAGTAGAAGAGTCAAGGCGTAAGACTACAAGGACATTTTAATGGCGAAAAAGAACTCTTTGCGGGAATGGTTTGGTCAGAATGATGGCAAAGGTTGGGTTGACTGCAAGACAGGAAAGCCCTGTGGTCGTCAAAAGGGAGAGAAGCGTAAAGGTTATCCCGCTTGCAGGCCAACAATGGCGCAGTGTACTTCTGCTGCAAAGAAAAAGAAATCCTCAAAACGAATTAGTTGGAAGAACAAAAAAGCAAACGGTGGATTAGTACGAGTCTTTTGAAAGGAGAACTCACATGGCAATGAAGAAAAAAGGCTATCGTAACGGTGGCAAGATAAAACCCAAGGGAATGAAGATGGGTGGCAAGGTCAAGCCTAAAGGGATGAAGATGGGCGGCAAGGTTAAGCCCAAGGGAATGAAGATGGGCGGCAAGGTCAGGCCCAAGGGTATGGCTAAAGGTGGCAAAGTTGGTGGAGCGCAAGTTTCAGGCTTAGGTTTCAAAGGAATCTTCTAAACCAAATGTCATACCTACAAAGTAACATCCCTTACTTCAAAGCATGGGTTCGTCGTGAATACACTCACAATCATGAGAAGTATCATGGCGAATTTCTACATGCTATGGTTGTTGCTGTAACTACGCTTCCAAATCGATCTCTTAGTTTTCAAGTAATCTTTACTGGTTGTGAAGCTGAAGACGAAGAAGAGGATACCATTCATGGTGGTGCAATGTGGGCAAGAATGCCTATAACAGCACTGGTTGCAGACATCCCGCTCGAAGAGTGGCCTGAACCTATGGCAACACATGATGCGCAGCCTTGGGACTGCTCTTCACATCATCATGCAGTATATACATTAGAAAGAGCTACACCATGTCCTTGGTTAGCCAAAATAAACGGTGAGATGTTTCCGGCTAAATATCTATTTACTGTAGACTATACAGACTCTGAGATTGCAGATGATCCGGCACAACATAAACAAAGCCATGTGATGCAGTTGTTGGATGCAGGAGAGTGGACGGGGAATATAGTAGCGTTACCAAATAATCGAGTGCGGGTTACACATCCTGCTTGGTTTGCAGTGGGTGAGGGTGCACCAGACTTTAGACCTTCACAACATACACACTATTCAAAAAGTGATTTAGACTATACACTAGATGTCAATCGAGTGTTCGATAATCTTTATAACCAGGAGGATAATAATGGAACAGAAGAAACCGATACCTGAAGGCCCAAAGGGAAAAGGAATTAAGGCTTTGAAAGCAAAAGCCCCTGAAGTCGCTGCTCGTATGGGATATAAAAACGGCGGTTGCGTTATGGTTAAAACAAATCAGAAACCAAAAATGAGTTGATACAATGACAACATCAGGATCAAGAGACTTTAACCTCGATGTCGGAGAGGTAATCGAAGAAGCATACGAGAGGTGTGGACTAGAAGTTCGCACGGGGTATGATGCTAAGACGGCTCGTAGGTCTATGAATCTGATGTTTGCAGACTGGGCTAATCGTGGTCTTAACTTGTGGACGGTAAAAGAAGCAGACTTTACTGTAACACAAGGGACATCTTCTTATGCGTTAGCTGCTGATGTCGTTGATGTGTTGGACGTTGTAATACGAAGATCTAATACTGATTACGAACTCCAACGTATTAGCCGTGGTGATTATGCGACAGTCCCTAATAAAACTACTCAGGGCAGGCCAAGTCAGTTTTGGTTAGATCGGCAAATTACCCCTGTAATGTATTTGTGGTCTACTCCTGAAAACTCTACAGACCAAGTTCGTTATTATTATGTACGCAGGATAGAAGATGCAGACGCTCTTGTTAATACTACTGATATGCCTTTTCGTTTTTATCCTTGTATGGTGGCGGGGTTAGCCTACTACATGGCTATGAAACGAGCACCAGATCGTATTCAAATGTTAAAGTCAGTTTATGAAGAAGAGTTCCAACGTGCAGCGGACGAGGATCAAGGTCGAACACCTTTGAAGTTGCAGCCTAGTTTGAGTTATCTGAGGGTGTAATGGCCTACGCTAGTGGTAAACATGCTTATGGTATATCGGATCGGTCAGGTCGCCGTTACCGTCTTCGTGAGATGAAGACAGAGTGGACTGGCGCAAAGGTCGGTCCTGATGAGTTTGAGACTAAGCATCCACAGTTGTTTCCACCAAGAGCGTTTCCAGATCCACAAGCTTTACGCGGTCCTAGACCAGAGACAGAGTTGCCAGAACAAAGAGCTATTCAACACGGCTACAATCCTGTTGGTTTTAGAGACATACCGGGGGTAACGCCACCAAATAATTTAGTTGCAGAAAGTGGAGTTGGAACAGTTTCCATAGTTATATCTACACCAACTACACAAGCACCAAGATTTGACAGTACGTCTATTACGTTAGACTCAACAACAGATACATTCGACGAGGGATAAAATATGGCTTTACAAAGTGTAGGAATAGGAAGCACCGCAAACGATGGCACAGGTGATACTCTCCGCTCTGGTGCTACTAAAATAAATGCAAACTTTACAGAAATATATGCTGCACTTGGAAATGGCACAACATTAACGGACATAATAGATTCTAGCGGTATTATAGATGTAAGTTCTGGCGCAAATAAAATTGTATTTTATTATAGCGCACTTAGTGATTTACCAAGTGCTTCCACATATCATGGCGCAGTAGCTCATGTTCATGCAACGGGGGGACTATATTTTGCGCACGGCGGGGCATGGATTCGAGTTAATGATGAAACTACTGGCCCTGTAACTAAATACACTACAGGTACAAGTGGTTCATCTGCATATACCTTTACTGGCCCTGGAGCTACTGCGGGTAATAATCCAAACTTTACTTTCTACAAGGGTCATACTTATCTTATCGACAATACGTCAAATGTAGGAAGTCATCCTTTACAGATCAGAACATCTAATGGTGGTTCAGCTTTCACCACAGGTGTAACAGAGAACTTTAACTCAACAACAGGATTGACACAGTTTATCGTGCCACATGAACCCAGTGATACATCTCTAGTATATCAATGCACTAATCATAGTGCTATGGTAGGAAACATAACAATAGTGTGATGACATGAGCTTTACATACGGACAACTAAAAACAGCGGTACAAGATTACACAGAGAATGATGAAACTTCTTTTGTGACCAATATTCCTACATTTATTAGGATGTCAGAAGAACGTATCTTAAAAAATGTGCAGCTAAGTTTATTCCGCAAAAATGCAACAACAAATTTTATCTCTGGTAAGAAATACTTACCATGTCCCTCTGACTTTCTTGCTCCATTTTCTATGGCATTTATTAAAACTAATGGAGACAAAGAGTTCATGGAGTTTAAAGATGTGAGTTTTTTACAAACATATACTCCTAACGAGACTACAACTGGAGAGCCTCGATACTATGCTGTATTTGATGTAGACAATTTCATTGTTGCGCCTGCCCCAAACAGTGCCTATGCCTCTGAACTTCATTATTATTACAGACCTCAAAGTTTGACAGCATTGACAGATAGCGGCACAACTTGGCTTAGTGAAAACGCTGAAATGGCTCTTCTTTACGGAACGTTAATAGAGGCGTACATATACATGAAGGGTGAACAGGACGTTCTCGGAATGTATGCAGGTCGTTTTCAGGAAGCAATTACAGGTGTGAAAATGTTAGGTGAAGCAAAAGAAACTACTGACCAATACCGCACAGGAATGGTGATAAGGACAAAACAATAATGTTCAAGATAGATGTAAGCGTACCACAACATGAATCAGTGGTGCAGGTAAATACGACAGAGAATCGAGGTTTTACCCCTGATGAGCTTGCGGAGCGTTGCGTAGAGAAATTAATATCGGTCTCAGATAGTACTCATCCGGGTATTAGAGACCAAGCTCGTGCTTATTCTAAGCACATCGAAAAGCTTGTTGCTTTTTACATGAGACAGGCTATTCACAGTGACCGTACAACAGTGTATAATGCACTAAAAGATGCGGGACATCCTCAACTGGCTGAACTTATAAGGAGACTTTAATCATGGCCTTTACTGGAAACTTTATGTGTACTTCTTTTAAGCAAGAATTGCTTACAGGAAAGCACGATTTTACAAACGGACAAGATCAATTCAAGCTTGCATTGTATGACAACAGTGCTTCATTTACTGCTGCGACAACTGACTACACGGCGACAAACGAAGTGGGTAACTCTGGCTCGTATGCTGCGGGTGGTGGTACATTGACAAACGTGACACCAACAACTTCTGGAACTACAGCGTTGACAGACTTTGATGACAAAACATATACGTCTGCAACCATTACTGCTCGTGGTGCGTTGATTTACAACTCTCAAACAGGCGGTGGTTCTGGAACTACAGATGCGGTTGTTGTTCTAGATTTTGGTTCTAATAAGTCTTCGACATCTGGGGATTTTCAAATCGTATTCCCTACGGCAGACGCATCAAACGCGATTATTCGTATTGCCTGAATAAGGTGATACTATGACCAACGTTAGCGTAAATGCAGGTCTAAGCGGTTTTTGGGGAGACGGACCTTGGGGAGCTAATCCTTGGGGCGAAGCTATCCCTATAGTTGCGGCTACAGGAAGTGTTGGTTCTGTAAACGTTGTTGTAAAATACGCTGTTACAGGTCTAGCGGCTACAGGACAAGTGGGTTCCGTTACTGTAGATGCCGAAGCTAATGTCCCTCCAACAGGTCTAGCGGCTACAGGACAAGTCGGCACGTTGTCTCCAAGTGTTGGTTCTGGTGCTATTGTTCGATTTGATGGTTGGGGTCGAGCAGGTTGGGGGGAGGCAGGTTGGGGTGTAAGTCAAAGCCTTGTTGCTACAGGTCAGGTTGGTCAACTTGGTTATGTTGGCGGTGTTGATGTACCAACAACAGGGATTACCGCTACTGGTAATGTTGGTTCTGTTTCCATAACGACTGGAGCAGGTATTGATGTTAATGTTACAGGACTCGGAGCTACAGGTTCAGTAGGCTCTATAACAATGACGGGTGATGCCAGTGTCAGTGTCACAGGTCTTACAGGAACAGGTCAAGTCGGAACAGCAACTGGAGCAGGTATTGCTAAAATAAACCTGACGGGGCTGTCCGCAACAGGTGTAGTTACGGAGCCTGCTGTAGAGGGTGATGCGAGTGTAAGCGTCACTGGAATAGGGGCTAGCGGAGAAGTAGGTTCTGTGTTAGTTTGGGATAGGATCGATCCAGACGCAACCGTCGTTTGGACTGAGATAGCAGCGTAAAGGAAACGATATGGCTACTTATACAACAAACGGCGGTATTAAGAAAATCGCCACAGGGGACGAATCTGGTACATGGGGCACGTCCACAAATACTAACTTTGATATTATTGACCGTTTAGCAGCGGGGGTGGGGGATATTACCCTTTCAGGTACAACCCACACTTTGACAACATCAGATGGCTCTGCTTCTGATGGTCAGTTTCATGTTTTAAATCTAGGAGGTTCTCCTTCTGGAACGAATACTATTACGATTGCACCTAATGACACAAAAAGAATGTATGTTATTAGAAATGCTTCTGGTCAGACTGCAACCCTTTCACAAGGTTCTGGTGCCAATGTAAGTGTGTTAAACGGCAAAACAGCGATGATTTTTTGTGATGGTGCCGGATCTGGTGCCGCTGTAACAGATATTTCAAGCAGCTTTGGTGCATTAATGGCATCAAACAACTTGTCAGACTTGGCAAGTGCAGCGACAGCGTTGACAAACCTTGGTGTAACGGCAACAGCGGCTGAATTGAACTACAACGACGTTACGACGTTGGGTACTGTTCAGGCATCTAAAACAGTTACTGCGGATGCTAGTGGTAATGTAACATTTCCTGATACCGAAGCGGCATTTTTTGGTACTGGTTCTGATTTAAAAATTCACCACGATGCAAGTAATTCTAGAATTGATGAGATTGGTACGGGCGATTTAATCTTGTCTTCTGAACAGAATGTTCGGATTCAAAAGCTTGCCGGAGAAGAAATGATCGTCGCCACGACGGACGGCGCGGTCACTTTGTACTACGACAATGCTGTTAAAATAAATACCACTACAACTGGTATTGATGTAACAGGCACCGCAGTCACTGACGGCGTTACTGTAGACGGCACTACTTCTATTGAAGAGGTTATTGAAAAAGTTGGCGGTGGCACCTCTACTACAGGCACAATCAACTACAACCTTCGTGACGGTGCCATTCAGAACTTCACGGCAGACCAGACGGCAAACCGAACCATTAACTTACGAGCAAGCTCTAGCGAAACTTTGAACGCAATGCTTGCTACTGGGGAGTCGATAACTTCCACTACAATCATGAAGCAAGGTTCAACGGCCTACTACCTAAACGGTTATCAAGTCGATGGTTCGACGGTCACGCCTAAGTGGTCAGGCGGGTCTGCGCCGACTGCGGGTAACGCATCAAGTTTGGATGTATATACGTTCACGATCATTAAAACAGCAGATGCTACATTCACAGTGTTAGCTTCTCAAACACAATTCGCATAAGGAATAACATGGCTCCTTTACTTTCAACATTCGGCGCAGCTTCAGTTAGAAGTTTTGGCGGCATTGGTGCAGCTTCAGGTGGTGGAGGTGCAGGAAGTGCTATTTTAACTACCTTTTCTGACCCTGCCGCCTCTAACACTCAAACCATATATTTTTCCGATCATGCCTTTGATAGCAATACAGCTTATCTGGGTGGAAGAATTGGGGCATATACAGGTGGAGCTAGTGCTTTCTATTCTATACTTCTAGGAAAAATTAATTTATCTAATGGCGCTCTTTCAGATGCTAATTACGATGACCAAAACGCTACTGGAGCTTGGTTTCCAAGCACAAGTGAAGTTCATTTAGATGGAAACGCTTTTTATACTATAGGAACTAGAAGTGCTTATAGAGTAGGTTATTCAAAGTATGACAAAAGCTCTAGCCCATTTGGTTATACTCAAACTCCCAGTTTTGGTCTTTCAACTTCTTTTTCTTTTACTGGTAAATTAGTAGATTCTGGTTCCTACGTAATGCTAGGAGGAATGGATTTATTCCCAACTTCAAATTATTGTGGTGTACTAGCCAAAGTGAGTTCAAATAGCATGAATATATCTTGGGCTAGATACTATAGTGTACAATACCAACAAAACGATAAAGTACAATCTTTGGCTGTAGACAGTTCTGATAATTCGTATTGTTGTCTTCAGACAAGAGCAAACACTAAGATAGGAGCATGGAAAGTTAATTCTTCCGGCACAACGCAATGGGGGAAACAGTTCGATCCAGACACTAATTTAATTCACTCAGCTCCTTCTCCTGCGGCCGGAACCATTTCAACGGTTGCTGACTCTAGTGGAAATTATTACAATTCTTTTAGGGTATATTTAAACTCAAGTTTATCTTCTAACAATCGGCATGGAACCTACGTCTTCAAGTTAAACACTAATGGCGGTTTAGAGTGGGCGAAATTATTTTATTTAGCAAGTGGCGATAAAATGTGGTATAATACAGGCATGGTAGAAGACTCAAGTGGTAATCTTCTTGTTTCAGGGTACACTTTTGATTATGGTGCAACACAAGGCTCCTATGCAGCATACGTAATGAGAGTCAATCCTAGCAGTGGCGCTTTAATAGAGGCCAAAACTATTGGATCTACTTCATCTAGCCCCTCATCTCCAAATGCTAGATATTTTAACCCAATTTCAGCTATAAGAGAACATTCAAGTGGTAATCTTCAAGCAGTCTTTAGTAATAATTTAGACGGCACTAATAGAAATAGTTTCTTTAACATGACTTCTAATTTTTTAGGAGATTTCGGAGATCTTTTAGCAGAAGATGTAACAAGTAGTCTCACTGTTACTACAGATAGTAATGCATCTGTTAGTAACCAGGGTGGTGCAACTAATCAGAGTTATGGAAGTCCGTCAAACGTGGGTGGAACAATACGCACATATACTGTAACGGATAATGTTAGTACATTTTAATGTAGGAAGGTAAACATGACTACTGGTATTACAAGTGAAAAGATAAATGAGTTTTATCAAGGAATGCTTGATAGTGTAAATGCTATTAACACTTTGGTTAAAGAAACTTGGGGGCCAGATAAACAAGACACGATAGATAGTCACGTACTGCACTTAGTTTTGATGTCAAACATGGATATTTGGACAACTGAAGATATGACCTCTATAAATGAAGCTATAATTGCAGGTAGGAACACAGAATTCCTCTGAAATAAAGTTACAAGACGGCGTATACACAGATATGAATTATTAAAGAGGGTAAAATGCCGCTAACTAAGCTCCAGTTTAAACCAGGTATTAACAAAGAAACTACCTCATACTCTAATGAGGGTGGTTGGTTTGATGTGGACAAGGTTAGGTTTCGTTTTGGATACCCTGAAAAAATAGGTGGGTGGATTAAGGATTCTGGTAATTCTTTTCTTGGCACCGCCCGTGCCTTACATCCGTGGGTTAGTCTAAATCTAGACAAGTTTTTAGGTGTTGGAACCGCGTTTAAGTATTATATAAATCAGGGTGGTGGATACAATGATATCACTCCTATTCGTGTAACGACTGCTGCGGGAGACGTTACTTTTAGCGCAACAAACGGTTCAAACGAAATACAAGTAACAGATGCTAATCACGGCGCAGTAGAAAATGACTTTGTGACTTTTTCTGGTGCAGCGACATTAGGTGGTAATATTACCGCTGCTGTTTTAAACCAAGAGTATCAGGTAAACAGAATTGTAGACACCAACAATTATATTGTTCTCGCAAGAGAGGTTGCCTCTGTAAATAGTATCACAGTTGATGGTGTTTATACTCCGACAACTATAAATGCAAACTCTTCTGATACAGGTAACGGTGGTTCTACCGTTGTAGGCGCATATCAAATCAACGTTGGTCTAAACACTACAGTTCTTGGTAACGGTTGGGGTGCAGGTACTTGGGGAAGAAATTCTTGGGGATCCGCTGCTACAATTGTGGTATCAACAGACACTTTGCGTATTTGGTCTCACGATAACTTTGGAGAAGACCTCCTAATAAATGTGCGGGATGGCGGTATTTATTATTGGGACGCAACAAATGGTGTAAACACACGAGCGGTAGAATTATCTGGACTAGCAAATGCAGATAGCACCCCGACTATTGCAAAACAGGTGCTTGTGTCTGATAGAGACCGCCACATTCTTGCTTTTGGATGTGACAGTGAGGATAGCATAGGTACTCAAGACCCGTTGCTTATTCGATTCTCGGATCAAGAATCTTTGACCGATTGGGCTGCAACATCCACCAACAATGCAGGAGCCATACGTCTTGGTTCTGGGTCAGAAATCATTACAGCCGTAGAAACTCGTCAAGAGGTTGTAGTATTTACAGATGTTAGTCTGTATTCACTACAGTTTCTTGGACCACCATTTACTTTCGGTGCAAATCTTATCTCTGAAAATCTTACTATACGTGGTCCAATGGCTGCGGTTGCAGTAGAAGACAACGTATTCTGGATGGGGAAAAGTGAGTTTTATGCTTATGCAGGTACAGTGCAACGTATCCAGTGCTCTGTTCGTGACTATGTGTTTTCTGACTTTAATGAAGCCCAAGCAGAAAAAGTTACTGCGGGTGTAAATACATTGTTCGGGGAGATCTGGTGGTTCTATCCTTCTGCAAGCAGTGATGAAAATGATCGATATGTTGTGTACAACTACGTTCAGCAGCTTTGGTACTATGGAAACCTGACTCGTTCTGTTTGGCTCGATCAAGGAATTAGAGAGTTTCCTTTGGCTGCGGGTCCAGGTAACTATTTGTATCGTCATGAGAATGGATTCGATAACGGCGAGACTACGCCTGCAAGTGCTCTCACCGCGCACATTGAATCTAGTCAGATTGACATAGGAGACGGGGATAACTTTGCTTTTATCCGTCGATTGATTCCAGACCTCACGTTTAGAGACTCTACCGCAGGTAACCCCACTGCTACTATGACACTAAAAACAAGAAACTTTCCTGGTGGCAACTACCTACAAACGACAAACTCTACAGTAACAAAAAGTGCAACGGTTCCTGTGGAACAGTTCACACAGGATGCACATGTACGATTACGTGGGCGCAGTTTTGCTTTTCGAGTTGAGTCAGACGCTGCCGGAGTGACATGGCGACTAGGTTCCCCTAGAGTGGACATACGACCTGACGGGAGACGCTGATGTCCCGAAACTTAACTCTTCCCTTTTTCGCTGTTCCTCCGGGGGAATACAGGCAACAATACTTTGCGGAGTTGGTTCGTTCTTTTACAGTATACTTGGCACAGCAGCAAAACCCCGGACAGGGGCGCAATACTGAACTAGTTTTGACTAACCTTCAGACTGACGATAGTGGCCTTGAAACTGGGGCATTGTTTCAGCAGTCAGGTTTTGTTAAGATAGTATTAATTAATAATCCGCATGTCCGTGGTTCTGGGGCAACAGGTGCGGTAGGAACGGTAACGGTGACAACATCATGAGTGATACTATTATTACAATGCGGGACGGATCGAAGTGGAAACCTTCAACAAGTTCTGATACAGTGCATTGTGTAAACTGTGAAAACGCAGTTGACACGCCCGAAGAGATTGCAAGCTACCCTGATGGAAATTGTCCTGACTGTGGTAAACCTTGGACAGGATCTGAAAAGCGCAGTACAAGTATTAGCGTAACAGCACCAGAAGCAATTTCAGGAGAGGCGTGATGGCACTAGACGAATCAGGATCAGAACTAGAAAACAAAAAATCAAATCTGTTTGAATCTCTTGGTGCTCTTGCCGGTTTGCTTACAGGTGGTATCGGAGGCGCATTTGTCGGGGGTGTTGGCGGTGCCCTCATGTCAGGTAAATCCGTAGAAGATGCTTTTCGTTCAGGTATCGGTTCGTTCTTTCAAGGCGCAACTATGGGCGCACCGGGTCTTGCGCTCAATGCACTAGGTGGCGCGGGTGGTAGTGCCAGAAACATGGGTCAAGGTATAATGGGCGCGGTCAGTGATCCTCGATTAATGCAAATTGCTGCTATGTCAGGTGGTGCAAGTCCTGCTCTTCAAGCTTTGGCGATGGGTCTTGCTGCTCCTGATGTAAAGGACGGAGAAAAGTTAGGACCATTGCAACGATTGGCAGAGGGATTTATGAGAGATAAACTTGATCGATCCATGAGTCCACGTTTTGGAACTTTAATGTCAGATGCAGAAATGGCGCAGTATGCATCAGGTGAACGTAATCCAAGTTATCAAGGGGTCGCGGCCCCCGGTACTCCTGTTGTAAACTACCGTCCAAGACAATTGGCAGTTGGTGGATACATTGAAGGTCCAGGAACAGGAACCAGTGATTCAATACCCGCAGCGATCTATCAGAATGGTGGTAGAGTTCAGGAAGCAGCCCTCTCTGATGGAGAGTTTGTTATGACTGAGGCTGCTGTAAAAGGTGCAGGAGGCGGCGACAGAGATAGAGGAGCGGCTAAGATGTACCAGATGATGGATCAGTTTGAGAGGAGAGCCTGATGGTAGATAATGTTTCAAAATCCATGACGCTTCTTCCTGAGTATCAGGAGAAGTTTCTAAAAGATCTACTAGCAAACGTGTATCAAGTTGACGAAGAGTCAGGCACAATCACAGGTATTGCTGCCAAGTCTCCATTAGAAGGGCAACAATATTATCAGACAGCGGACGGTGGATCAACGCTTGACCCATCAGCAGCGGCTATGGATGAGGCCGGAAACCCTATTCAATTGTATGAAGCAGCAGCGGGTGGATTTACTTCTGACCCAACCATGGCGGCTCAAGATCAATATGAGCAACCGATACTTGCTTTTGAAGGTAGCGTGGGTGCGCCTGATGTGATTGGATTTACAGATGCACAAATTGATGCACTAGATCGTCTAATGGGTGCCACAGATGAAGATGGAAACGTCATCTACGAAGGGATGATGGAGTCTTACAAACCCTATTTGGATGAAGCTCTTGAGACATTTCAAACAGGCGTTGATACCGTAGATGCTTCTACCGCAGAGTATGATCCAACCAGTTACAAAGACTTTTACGATCCGTTTGTTGAAGAAGTAATAGATGCACAGAAGCTAGATGTTCAAGAAGCGTTGGAGCGTGAACGTTCTAGGTTAGGTTCAGAGGCCGCATCGATGGGAGCGTTTGGTCGCCGTCGTGACTTGATGGAAGGAGAGGCCGCAGGTAGAGCAGCGGTAGAAGAAGCTAAGTTAGGTTCACAACTTAGATCCGCAGCATTTACTGGAGCGCAACAACAAGCGCAGTCTGCTTTTGAAAATCAACAGAAACGTGGATTGCAGGCGGGTCAGTTGTTCCAAGGATTAGGAACAGGGATCGGGGCACTAGGTGAAGCAGCCCAAGCGCAGGGTTTTCAAGACTTCAATACCTTGTTTAATGCAGGAGCATTAGAGCAACAGCAACTTCAAAAACAATACGATGTGCAACGTGCGGCGGATTTGGAACAAGCATACGAACCGTTTGCTCGATTCTCCTACATGCGTGATATTCTACAAGGTGTTCCGTCAAGCGGAACCTCTTTGGCTGCTGCGGCAACACCACAGGCTAGTCCGTTGGGGGCTACACTGAACTACGCCGGACAGCTAGGAGGTGCTACGGGGGGTCTTGGTACTTTAAAAAATGTAAGCGGGGCATAAAATGCAGAAGCAGGGCGGTATAAATAACGCAGACTTGTTTGGAGCTTCTCAAAGGAGTGCTAGAGATAAACTAGAAACGATGGGCGGGATACAACGCAACCCTCGTGGGATTCTAGCGTCCTCTCCCGAATTGATGCAGGCCGCTGCACCACGGCCCATGGCTCCTGCTCCTATGACACCACCACCTATGATGCCTATGGTTCAACCTGCACTTCCACAAGTTCCAATGCAGACTACGGTTGCCCCGATGGTGCAGCAAGCTTCCATGAATCCGATGCAACAATCTCCTGCTGTTCCGACAGTTCCTCAACCTGCTTCCCCAACCACACCGATGAAGTTTAATGAGGCAGGGCCAGTAGATGTAACGCAGAGTCCTACGATAGCACCCATGACTAAGTTTCAACTAGCTATGTTTAATGTGGGGGCTGACATATATGAAAAGGTATTGGGCAAGTATGGTTCAGAAGAAAAAGCCAAGCAAAAAATAGTAGAGAAAAAAGATGAGATAGAAGAAGTTACTTCGACATCAAAAGATCCTGTAGAGATATCCAATGCAGTGTTGACCTCTATGGGAGAGGAACCTACCGACGAAAACAAAAGAGATGTTGTTGAAAACGTGTTTGGTTTGGAAAATGTAAACGACATCGACGCTATCAATGATCGGATAGCAAAGGTTGCGGTTGCATCTACAATTGGCGGGGGCACTCAAGGGACGGACAAACTTGCTAGTGCCTTGCTCCTTGGTCTTCAGAACTACAAGCAGACAGCAGCGGCTAGAGCTAGTGGTGGTGCAGGGGGAGAAAAAGCTAGACAAGAGTTTTTGTATAATGACGTATTCAGAAAGACATATGAGACAGCAATTGAACAAAATCCACAAGACCCTAATGGTGCTTTAGCACAAGCTAGACAAGCGGCACAGCAAGCTGCTCCGGCTGCTCCATCTGCTTTACAGGGTGGTGGAAGTCCAACAACCGTTGATCCCACAGTGTTACGAACTCAAATTGAAACTGCGTTGAAACAACAACCAGAAAATAGGGAACTTATTCTAAAAAAAGCGCAACAATTGGGTGTTGATATAGAGGGGCTATAATGGCTGATAATCCTTTTTTAGATTTAGACAAACAGCCTGTTGAAAGCGTAAATCCTTTTTTAGATTTAGACAAACAAGAGGATGACGGCAAACAGTTCTACGATGACACCGCTGTAGGTGAGATCGGAGAGGGTATTGTTTCAGGTGTAATAGGTATCGGAGAAGGGCTTGCAGGACTAGGTGCTGCGGCTGTTGATATTGTTGCAGACACAAACTACGGGGACAAGGTTACAGAATTAGCGGAGTCTGCTCGTGATACTTTGGGTTTAGATCCTGAAGGGTTTCTTGGTAAAGGTGCAGAAATAGTTACGCAGTTTGTCGTCCCAGGTATTGGTGTTGCTTCCAAGGTTGGTAAGGCCGCTACCGCTGCACGTAAACTAGCAGGAAAAACTGGCCCAATGACCAAGGCAGAACGGTTTCAGCTTGCCGGAAAAGAATTAGCAGCCGCAGGCGTTGTTGATGCAGCCGTGTCTACAGATGGTATGACTACCGTTGGTGACTGGGTAGATATGGGTCCAACACAAACCAGTGATTTGATTGGACTCAGTGGTCGAGAAAAAGCTCTTGCACGTATTGGTAACAAGCTAAAAGTTGGGGCTGAAGCGACACTTCTTGGTGGTGTAGCACAAGGTGCATTGATGGGCGCAGGTAAAGTTGCGGGTGGTGCAGGTCGCACCATTGGTCAAACACAAATTGGTCAAGTGTCAGCACAAGCCGTAAACCAAAAGCTAGATCAGGTTGGTCGTGGCATTGATAATCTTTTAGAACAGAGGATGTTGGCTAAACCAGGGAGTCCAGAAGAACTCGGTAGATTTAAAAAAGGTATTGCAGATGCAATCGCATTCAGTCGTTACCGTGGTTATCTTCCCGAACAAGCTGCAACTAAACGTGAATTAATTGATGGTCAGGTACAAACTGAAATTAAAAAAGCAGATCGTATTCTAAAAGATTTGGACAATGAGATTGAAACTTTTATAAATAAAACTCCTGAAGGGGAGGGCAATCTTGATCGTGTAGGAATCATGTCTAAGTTAGAAAGTTATCTGACTGAGTCTGATGAAGCAGTTAAGACTCGTATGAAAAAAGAACTTCCTACAGGTGTACGTCAAAACGCCATGCGTATGCGTAAACATATTGATAGACTCAGTCGTGATGTTTTGGGCAGCAACTTTTTAAAAGATGGCAAGACTCTTCCAGATGGTACAAATTTAACGGATTTGATTGAACAAAATATTAATAGTTACTTACGCCGACGCTACAAGATATTTGAAGACTCTAAGTATGTACCAACAGAAGACTCTATAAGAGTTGCTAATGATTTCTTCCGAGTAAATAAAAAAGCAACTGAGAAAGAACTAACAGAACTTGCTCGTAAAGATGTTGACGGAGAGCTATCCGAGGACTTTCTTCTTAGGAATGGTTTAGAAAGAAAGACTGGGGAGAATGGTATTGAGATAAAAGTCAAAGGTTCTAAGGTTACAGACGCAGCAATACAAAAAGCTCGTGAAAACTTTTTAGGTCGTTATAGTATTAAGGCTCGTGAGAAACTAAGCGGTGGTCGCATGGCTCGTGATCGCTTGGAAACTGGCATGTTTATGTCACGAGAAGATGTTCCTAAAGCCTTGCGTCGATTACTTGGAGAGGTAGACGATCCGCAAGAAGCGTATCTTGGAACTGTCGCAGACCTTGCACAGTTTACAGCGATAGATGATTACTTCGGGACCATTGCACAGATGGCAAAGAAAAATTCTGGTATAGGTAAGCTATTTAAAAACGGAAACAACTTAACTCCTGAACAACAGAGAGGTCTTGTTGACCGTGGGTTTGTTAAACTCGGAGGAGAAGATGGTAAAAGTAGCGGCGTAGGTCCGGCGGGTCGTGAAGCAGATGATATTGAAAAACTTGTAGGTAGTTCTGGGTGGGGCAGTTTGGAAAACTATTATGTTCCTGCACCAATATACAGAGATCTTACACGTCAGATCTTAGCAGAAGACAACATTGGGACTACAATATTACGTGGAACATTTGGTACTTTTTTAAAAGCCAAAGGTATATCACAGTATAGTAAAACCGTTTTGTCTCCCATCACACAGATCCGAAACTTTACCACGGCATTGGCATTCGCCACAGCAAACGGTAACGTGCCTGTCTTTGGTCGAGGCGGTAGTCTAAAAGATGCGGCTCAAGCTGTTTTTTCTAACATATCAAACAAAGCTGCGCCTACATCTGAGCTTGGTCAAAAAGCAGGTAAAGCACTTGGTATTGGTCAGAAAGATGCTGATGTAATCTTTGCAGATTTAGCTGACGCACAAAGGCGTGGAGTTCTTGGCACCAATGCAGAGTTAAGAGAGATTCAAGACACATTAAACAAGGGACTTAACATCACGGCCCGTGAACCTAAGAACTTTGCTGAAGCAGTTGTCGGAGAAAAACTTGCTCGTAGTATTGGCAAAGCTACTAAGCCAATGGAAGCGGCGTACCAAGGATCAGATGATTTCTGGAAATACTTTAACTATCACGCGGAGCAAGCACACCTTCGTAGTGCTTTGAAAGGCTCAACAAAAGAGGAACAACTTTCTTATCTTTTAAAACAACCTGTTGGCAACTCTTCTAAGTTAGATGGCCCAGGGGGGTTGTTGGAAAATGCAGAATACGCGGAAGCTTTTAATAACTTGCGTAAAGCAGAAGGTGTTGATCCCAAAGTCTTAGAGACTATGGGCATGAAAATGCCAGATAATGCTATAATTGATGAGTTAATAAAGAATCGTGCTGCGCAGATTGTACGTGATACTGTGCCGAACTACAACAAAGCTTCCTCTGGATTAGTGCAATTGGGTCGCCGTCTTCCTGTTGGTAACTTTATTTCTTTCCCTGCGGAGATCTATCGTACAGGATTTAATATTGTGAAGCAGGGGTTAGATGATATGGCATCAGACATCCCTGCTATTCAATCTCGTGGAAGAAATCGTTTATTGGGGTTTGTTACAACTACTACTTTAATTCCTGCTGCGGCACTTGAGATGGCTTATGCCACAACTGGTGTAGGTCGTGAAGAGATGGATGCATACAAACGATCCTTTGCTCCTCGTTGGGAAAAAGGATCTGTGCTTATTCCTCTTGGGAAAACAGAAGACGGAAAAATCCAGTACATAAATTTCAGTACATCTAATCCATATGATGTATTATCCCGGTTTGCCAATCGGGCTATAAATGAAGCAGATGATGCTGTGAAAACAGGAAAGAATTTAGGACAAGTTATAGATGATGTGGCTCTTGGAACTTTATCAGAAGTCTTTGAACCGTTTATGTCAGAGGCCATGCTTACAGAAGCATTGATTGATGTAAGTTTTCGAGGAGGTAGAACAGCCACTGGAGCACAAATATATACCGACGCTGATAGTTTTGGTGCACGTCAAGGGAAAAAGTTTGCACACGTTGTAGACACGTTGATGCCAAACCTGATCCCCGCAAATGTTTCTGGCGGCAAGTTAGAACCAAGCCGTTTCTTACGAGGTGTGGCAGGGTCTGAAGACGGCATGATCAGTAACGTAGATAAGATGGGACGTGAACGTAATCCTCTTGGGGAATTTGCACGTCAGATTACTGGGGTATCTCCGTTAGAGTTTGATCCAAAGTTAGGTTTGGAGTACGGGGCATACAGGCTTGGTCAACAACAAACAAGCGCAAAAAGTAAATTCAATAGAGTAACCGATGATTTCAATGCGGGGACGGGTACGCTTACTAATGCTTTTCAAGCCGCTAACAATGATAAGTTACGCATAGATAAACAATATTATCGAATGATAGAAGACCTAAGAGATATGGGCATGACGGAAGGTGACATAAGAAGAGTACTAAAAAGGAATGGCATCGGCGGTGTAAAAGGGATATTACGTGGTAGATTTGAACCATTTAAGGTAAGTAAAAAGAATCGCCAAGATATGAGAGATGCAGGGATTTCTAATAAGTTTGATAACAAGGCAGTTATCAACATACAGAATCAAATGCGAAATCTTCCACTTGATCCAGATGATAGTCCACCTCCTCCCGTCGCTCCTGTAACAACACCGACAATCAACCCTTTTTTAAATTTGGAAACCCCGCAATCTAATCCATTTCTAAATCTTCAGCAAGACAGCAGCTTACAGCAACCCGTAGTACGCCCTAACCAAGCATCAATCCTTCCTACATTAACCCAGGCTCGTGCACCTGGGCCAGTAGATCCTTCGTTGTTAGGTGATAACCCGGTAACCGCTGCGCTTAATGCACAGATTGCGAACCGTCGTGGTTAATATCTGGATCTTCTTCGACAGATAGTTGTACTCCAACCCCACCGAATAATTTAATCATCTCGTCACAAAGATGCTCGGCATCTTCTAAGATCTCATCATCACCCGTTTCGGCGGCAAGATGCAATGTCATGCCCACAAGTTCCATAAGATGTTTGACTTGCACAGGATGCATTTCTCTAAGACCGACTGTTTTAATCTTTTCTGGTTTCATTCGATTTCTCCCCAATTATTTTTGAGTTCATCGTCTACTTTAGAGGGGACTCTCAAGACATCCGACAACCCGTTTTCCATTATGTGCTTGATGTTGTGCGCTTGATCGTCGCCCTCTACTGAGAAGCATAACTCATCATGCACCGTTAGCATAGGCAAAAGTCCTTCTTTGTAGCAATCTGCCATAGCTTTTTTAGTTTGATCCGCAGCTGAACCTTGGATCAATTTGTTTAACGCCTTGTAAGTAAAGGCTCTTCTTAGAGGTTGACCGTATGTTTTCATGGCCTCCTCGTATGGTAATGGTTTCTTATATCCAAAGGTTCGAGGCTCCCAAAGATGGAAGCGGCACCGCCTACCCAACAGGGTTCTAATATGTCCAAACTTATCTGCCTGTCTACTCGCAATGTCCGCAAGGTTCTTAACAAACGGAACCTTCTCTCTGTGTGTATCCAGTAAATCCCCTGCTTCTTCTGGTGATATATCTAACTGCGCTGCCAGTTTACCTTTGCCCATGCCATACATGATTCCCAGGTTTACAACCTTGGCTTCCTTACGCTTGATCCCTGCAATGTCTGCCACCATCTGGTGTAGATCCACATCACCTGTGTTGTATTCGTCAACAATCTTATCGACAATCGGGTGCTTGTATTCACCCTTCAGGCTTGCCGCAAAGTGCACCAGTAACCTCGGCTCTTGGCTTGAGTAATCAAACGACCCCCACTTGCACCCTTGCTCTGGTATAAACAGACCACGAATTAGTTTCTTGATCTCAGGATCTCGTGCCGGAATCTGCTGAAGGTTTGGGTTTGAACTAGAGAACCTACCCGTCACGGTGCCTCCGTCATCGGATCGTAGCTGATGGAACTCGCAGTTAATCCTACCGTTGTGCGAGTGCTTGATGATTGTATCTATGAACGTGCTATCTGCCTTGTCAAATTCACGTAGCTTGACGATCATTTGTGCAATTGGGTGGGCATGTGCATTGAGATACTGTTTGGTGAATGACGGTGCCCCTGCTTCAGTCTCAGGGTACTTCAGTCCTAGCTCCTCGAACACCGCAGCTACAGATGCAGCCGCCCATGGTTCTATCTTGATCTTTGTCTGTCGGTGGATCTCTTCCCTCAGTTCTTTGCCCTTGGCTTTGAGTACAGTCTTGGCTTGATCTGCCTTGTCCAAGTCCACACGCACACCTAGCTGACGCATGTCACACATCATAGGTATCAGGCTAGTCTCCAAATCCCAGATGTTCCATAGGTCTTGCTTCTCCAGTTCTATCTTCAGTCGCTCCCACAAACGCAGGGTCATGCCTGCATCCTGTTCAGCGTACCGTCCAACAAACTCAGGTGGTAGCTTGTACATCTCAGCCTTGGGGTCAAAGCCCCACTCTGCTGCTGCAACACGTAGGAGTTTCTCATCCTTGCGCTCATCGAGGTAGTCTCTGCCAAGATTGTTCAGGCTGTATGACCAACGGTTCTCGTCCACCACCGCACCAGTAATCATGGTATCGATGATCCGACCCTCTACCTTTATGCCCTCGGCACGTAACCAACCCAGATCATACGTGGCGTTGTGCATGATCTTGTCTATGTCTGGTGTTGCCATTTGTTTCTGTAGCCATCGGAGTGCAATCTTTGCATCCATGTTGTGACCGTTCTCATGTCGGATAGGAAAGTATCCTTCCCAATCTCCTGCTGCTACGGCTATGCCTACGATGTACCCGTCCTTACGCACCCATCCAGGGCCAAGCTTAATTAGATTCGGGTCACATGTCTCAAGGTCAACGGCTATCTGTTTGTAGCCCGTCAGGTCTGGAAACTCTGATGGTATATTCCATGTCAGTTCCTTGCCTTGGTTCATCTGCTTGGCAATGATGTAGTCTTTCTCAAACATCTCAGTCTGTTTCATTATCAAACTCCGCACCCAGTGCACTGTATCCACACTTGTCGATCCACGAATCCTTGTGGTCTATCGTTTCTAACAAGCGACAGGTCTTCACCCAGTCCATCATCAGAGCTACGTGCTTTGCTGTAATCTTACCGTGGGTGCTCAATGCATCAGTGACTATGACATTCCATCCCGTTGCTATCCTGTCAAAGTTATCCTTGGCATCACCGTAATCCTTGGCTCTGTTACCATTGATCAACTGCTTCGCCGTATCCAAGTAATCGTTACGTTTCATATTTCGTACCTATATTTTTTATCTGACTCAATTAGGTAGAGGTTTTGTTTTGTTCTTGTAACGGCAACATAAAATATTCTGTGCTCGTCCTCGGGATGTTTACCCTCTACGCAGTTCTTGGTGGATCCCAAATACACCGCTACGTTATCGTCTTCCCCTCCTTTCATAGCGTGGATCGTTGATAACTTGATCCTCGGTTGCTTGTATATACTCTCTCCTCTACGCTCGATGGCGCGGATGTATATCTGTTCCTCCTCTGACAGACGCACCACGTCCATCGGGTGTGTGTTCTTCGGGGATAAGAGTCCATAATCAGATGCTAGATCCTCCCATGTCAAGGGCTGCTCTGGATCAGCAGCGTCTAGTAACTTAGCTGACCCCCTCTTGACTACAGGATTGTCTCCTATCTTCGGCACAGTTTTATAGAACTCTTTGATCCGTCCAAGGTACAATGCCTTTCCACCTACTAAGTCTGCCCATGTAGCCATGGCATTCAACTTCTTTTGTGAGACAGACGCATGACCCTTACGGCTGTAGAAATATCCTGCATCACTCAACGACTCAGCTATCTCTTTCACAAAGCTGTTGGTTCGAGCCATGATTGTCCATGACCCTTTGTCCAATGGTAGATTCCAAAGGCTACCCACAACCTTGACCATACCCTCGTCATCCTTCGGGAAGAACTCTTTCTCCAGTCTCCCTGGTATGTGGTCAGAGATACGCATAGCAAGCCTCCAGACGCTCTGTGGTAAGCGATAGGACTGGTTGAGTACTTCGACATGGTCAGAGGATTCAATGAACCTCTGAACGTCTACAGAAGTCCAACGGTGGATTGCCTGATCGTCATCCCCTGCAATCAGAACTTCATCCGCAGTCAGTGCCATCTTCTCTACCATCGTCCATTGCAACGGTGTCAGGTCTTGGGCTTCATCCACAATCAACAGATCAAGGTTGGGTGTTTCACAAATCTCTATGTACTTGGAGATCATGTCAGTGAAATCTATTTTGTTTGTCTTGAGTTTATATTCAATTAATTGATTATGAATCTGAACCAACTTAGAATAATCCAAAGTGTAGTCTTCTTCGTAGTTATACTCAAAGTCCAAGGACTCTTCCCGATAGATTGACCGCATGATAATCTGTAGATACTTGGCTCCCGATCCTCCTATCGGTGGTATCGTAACACCATCGTCAATGGAGGTGGCATCTGCTCCATCAAACGCCACCCCCAACATGCGACCAAGAGCTTTATAATCCTCTCGGTCCATGACATCAGTACTCTTCAAGCCCAGTCCGTGATAACCAGTGGCATGGAGAGTTCTGAAATGCGGAAAGTCATTCTTAGTCAGGTTGAACTTAGCACATGCTCGATCAACAAACTCCCCGATAGCTTTGGTGGTAAACGATACCACACCTATACGGGATGGGTGTACCCCTTCTTGCAGTTTCTCCTGCACTCTTTCGATTAACGTGTAAGTCTTACCACAACCAGGTGGTCCAAGTATCAGGGTTGCATTAGGTATCACGACGTTTCTCCAACCACTGCTTGATTTCTTCCCGATCCCACCGACTCGCTGCACGTTGAGCGTCGGCGTTGCCAAGCTTGTAGGGTTTAGGAAAGTCCCCGTCGTTTACCCACTTGTATATGGCAGACTCGGATACACCGAGCCAGTCTGCTACATCTTTAGCTTTCATAAAACTAGAACGGTATGTCATTATCTATCTCCTGTACTGGCAGATCCATTTCATTGTTCTCAAATGATGGCACCCACCAAACTCTCACCGTGGTTCTTGATCCGTCTTCCTTGTTAATATTTTTGTGACCATGACATTCATGGTTGTCATTAAATCTCTTCAGTTGTTCCTGCACCTGTGCCCTGGTGTACGCTGTAAACCTTCTGTTAAATAAAAACTCCATCAGCCCTGCTATTGTGAAGGATGTATACCCTTGGTTATCTGTCCATGGTTTACCTTGCAGCATCTCCTCTGGGTGCATAGCACGGATCCTACTGGTACAGAACTGACGCAACAAAGCTTTGAACTCTCCGAACACGGTTAGTTCCTCCGGCACCTCGGACTTAACTCCCTCTGAGTACAACTTCTGTAGTAGCTGTTGCCACTTGGCAGGGCGAATAGTCGGAGGCACAAGTTGTTCTTGTTCCATACACGCACGTTGAAACAGACTTTGGTTCTGTAGCTGCTCCGTGTTTAACTGGATACGTTTCCCTGCCACCGTTAGAAAATACAGGCGTGGTTCTGATAGGATGATCTGCAAGCTTCCGATCTCAAGAGACTCGGCCCCTGCATCTCCGACTCCATACTTTGTAGACAGGCACAGTTCCTTGTCACAGAAACTTTTGAACGGCTCCTGTTCGCAGGTATAGAAGTATTCTTTTTTCTCCAGGCTTTTCTGTAATGCCAGAACTTCTTTGGCATCGAGCGGTGGAGAACACAGGGTCTGGTTAAATGTTTCCATCTCTGCTTTCCAGTTGTCACTGTGCTTCATCCGACAGTACACACCGATCATAAACAATTTCTTGTTGCGTTCTTCTCCAGTCGCGCCGTCAGAAAACAGATGTTGCAAGCAAGGAGGTCCGTCTTTGAAATACTTTCGAGGCTTCTTAGTTCGACCTTTCTCAAGTACAGCTACTGAGGTTCGCCTGATCTCTATGGCATCCAAGAACTCTTTCAGTTCCATGGCCTCAACCTTATCATTGAAGCAATACCTCTGTGGTATCTCAGCATTATAATAAGGGAGGTTAATAAAGTTCCCGACATCTCCACGTTCAGACAGAATCTTATCTTGCTTCGGGAATATCTCACAGCCACTGTGCCCCAAGGCTACAGCCATCTCTAGTAAATACTCTCGGACAACTTTGGCTTGCTCGTATTCTTCCAAGAACAAATACAGATGTGCTCCACCTGACTTGGATCTGCAATGCAGCAGCGGTAGCTTCTGTCTTTGTATTCTCGCTTGGAGTTCGTTGTGGTCTAGATCATATATGTCTATGTCCAACGCACCCCACTTGCACTTGTTATCTTCGTTAATCGGGATTGCCCCGACACCCTGCTCACCCTGGATGTGTCCTTGCATAAGTTCTAATGTGAGCGGCTCCCGTACAATACGACTCTCAGCATCGGCCTTGCCATTGCGACCAATGCGTCCAACTGTAGTGGTGCCATGCGCAACCTTCGATCCTTCAAAGGCTGACAGCATTCTTTTATGAAGTGACATGCTCGACTCCTGTTGAGGTTAAATGGGGACAGAATAGAAGTACTGCCCCCAAGACTGTAAGCTAGAAGGGGATTTCGTTGTCCTCATCTATAGAACCGTCATGAGCATCTGGTTCCTTAACAGCCTTAACCTCACCCGCCATGATCGACTCACGGAAAGCTTTAGCTTCCTGTAACAGATCACGAGAGTTAACCAGGTTAACCTTGGATACTTGGTAGTTGCCCCACGTACCTTGGTCATTGGTTTCTTCAGTCGTGGATAGTTTCCACATGGTGGCATACACCGCAGGAGTAACCATTGCTCCTGTCTTTGGGTGCTTAACCTTTTGCATTGCAATCTGTGTCTTCCAACGACGGCTCACCTTCAACTGGCTTGACTTCATGTCGATCACCGTTGGTTGAAATGAACCATCACCGTCAACAACAAGACAGTAATGCTGATCCGACTTAACAAGTTCGTGACCATTGGGTAGGATCTCTTTTGATCCTTCTCGTGTAGTCTTGGTCAAGACTGGATCGTTTGCAGGAATCTCACCTTGAAACCCACCGCCTTGTTCACGCGGAACAAACTCAAGGTACTTGGTAGTCTGGTAACAAGGAATCACTGTGACCCCTTCTTCACCTTCCCAATACTGATTGGTCACTGTATTAAACAGATCCCCTTGAGATGCACCGTCGATGAACTCAGGCTTCTTCTTGCTGAGTTGTGGTGACATTGCCTGTAAGATCCGAACAAACGGTATCTGCATCTCGGAACTGTCAAAGGATGCACCTTCTCCTGCTGTTTCAAAGATGTCTTCCATTACATCGGTGCTTACTTCCACACCTTTAACTGCTGCTACTGCATTAGCCATTACGCTTTCCTCCGTATTTCTGCTGCGTTGTTGATGTATGCCCCGAACATATCGAGGTCTATTGGTCTACCATCCGTGACACGTTCTTTCACAAACGCTTTCAATGTGGATGGATGTACATGGGTCTTAGTCCTTGGATCAAAGCCCTTCTCATGCAGGATACCTACAACGTCCCCTGCTAGATTGTCTTCGCCCTTGCCAAACGAACAGGTCACATCGTTCTTTATGATGTCATCCAATCCATTCTCACGCAGCCATGCGAATGCTTCTTCCTTGCGTTCCGATGGTATCGATGCATGTACAATCATCTTACGTGTGACAGTCAACCCGTCCACGTCTACCCGATCCATACCCATCTCATCCATAAGTGCAGGAATGTTTTCAGTTGAAAGCTTGTGCTTCTCTAGCTTGACGGCTTTCAAATGCTGTTCCGCGTCCTCGATTTGGTTCTCGATGTCACGCAGCTTGCGAACAAGATCACTCAATTGTCTTCCTGTTCCAGTATCGACTTGGGAGAGTGCATCTCCTTCGTCAAAGTAGTCTTCAAATATTTCATCCATAAGTTTTCTCCTCTTCAGGACTGGGTTGACAAACCATTTTGCCATCCGTAAGGTGGACTCTACTGGAGATATGTGATGACTGTCAAGTACAATTTTAAATTAAAACCATTTGACCATCAGCTTGATGCGTTACGCAATGGTGTGCACCGTAAAGAGTACGGTTACTTCATGGAGATGGGAACTGGCAAGTCCAAAGTTCTGATCGACAACCTGGGTATGTTGTTCCTCGACGGGCAAATAAACTTTGCTTTAGTCCTCGCACCAAAGGGTGTGTATCGAAACTGGGTAGCCAAAGAAATCCCAGAGCATATGTCTGATGACATACCACATAGAGTAATCCGATGGGTCGCATCTGCCAACAAAAAACAAACAGAAGAAATGCGATCAGTCAAAGATAACTTCGCAGGGCTGACGATCTTTGTCATGAACGTGGAGTCTTTCTCCACAAAGAAAGGTCAGACAGCAGGCGAATGGATGGCTCGTACATTCGGTAACTATGGACTGATTGCCATAGACGAATCAACGACGATCAAAAACCATAAGGCTAAACGAACCAAGGCACTCCTCAAGATTGCCTCACAGTTTAAGTATCGACGGTTGCTGACAGGTTCACCGATAACCAAGTCACCCCTAGATATATATTCACAGACAGAGTTCCTCCGACCAGGACTCATGGGTCATGAATCTTTCTACACATTCCAAGGTAGGTACGCTGTACTGCAACGCAGATCCATGGGTGCCAAATCTTTCCAACAGATCGTCGGCTACAAGAACCTCGATGAACTGACAGAAAAGATCGATACCTTTTCATACAGGGTGCTCAAGAAAGACTGCTTGGATCTACCAGATAAAGTCTACACCGCCAGGTACGTGACGCTTACCGATGAGCAGTTTAGAATGTACTCATTGCTACAACAACAAGCCATGCTTCTATTCGAGGATGGCGAGATTGTATCTGCACCCGCTGTAATTACCCAGATGCTACGCATCCAACAGGTTCTATCTGGGCATTTGAAGACTGACGATGGCGAGATGAAATACTTCCCGTCACGCAGGATGGATGCACTCAAAGAAATCTTGGAAGAGCACGACGGCAAAGTAATTATCTGGTCACGATTCCGATACGACATAATACAGATAACTCAAATGCTGAACAAAGAGTTTGGTGAAGGGTCAGCTGCTGCATACTACGGGGACACAACAGACGATGAACGCCAGTCTATCGTGCAACAATTCCAGACCCCCGGTTCTCGGCTCAGATTCTTCGTGGGCAATCCTGCCACCGCCGGATACGGACTGACTTTGACCGAAGCAGATCTCGTGATATACTATGCCAACGACTTTAACCTGGAGACACGCATTCAATCCGAAGATCGAGCACACCGCATTGGTCAAAAGAATAATGTGACATACATAGATCTAGTATCGGAGGGCACAATCGATGAGAAGATTGTCGAAGCTCTCCGCAATAAGATCGATATCGGAGCACGAGTGCTAGGAGAAGAGGCAAGAGAGTGGCTGACTTTGACCCCAAGAAGATAACTAAGATAATGGAAGAACGTGCAACTGGATACGCTTCCCGCGAAACAGCAGCTAAAGAATTATCTGAGATGACAGGACTAAGCTACGATGTAGCCAAAGCATTCTGCTCCAACCTCACACCCAGAGGGTCAGCAGGCATAGCCGAAGTGCGTGGGTATAAAAAAGGTGAATGGCCTAAGAAAAAATAAGGGAACGTATGGAGCAACGTCCCCTTTAGTTTCGAGCATATCTAAACTTTAGCAGATTCAAAAACTTTTGCATACTCTTTTCTAATTATGACCGACAACTGTCGCGTCATGCTCCTTTGATCCGCGTTTGCTAACGCATTAAGCATGTCGTGATCTTCTGGTAACAGCGCCACGTTGCAGTACTTGCGTTCTTCCTTCTTCTTAACCATCTTCTTGCTCCTTTATTGTAGCACAGTTATATACTACTTGTCGGTAGGAAGCAATATGTATGCATCTACTTTTGTAAATGTCTCTGGCATCTTCTCAAGGATGGCAAGCACCTCAGTATGATCCATCTGTAACTCTTCCGATATCTCTCTCGCAGTGTATGCAACTCCTGTCACATCTCCAGAAGCATACTCCATGTATTCAATCATGGCATTTGCTTTTCTATCCACCGATACATGGGTCATGTCCAGGTCAAGCTCTATCGGCTCAACTCGCATAGCTCTCCACGGTATCTGTTCGCGTTTGTCTGGGTAGTTTGGCAACAAGAATGCATCATAAGAATCCCCAGGTTCTACCTTCATTGCATTCACAAGACGGGCATTCATAAACACTTGCTCACCTTGTGGATTAACTGCAAACCCACTACCAGTATCCGTTATGTATTCAACAATTATCTGCTGCTTCCTTGTGTTGCTTATATCAAAAACGTGGGTCATATATTTCTCCTTTACTAAACTTCTCTTTGTATTCTAGAATCTCACGAACTAGAGCCTCGATCCTCGGATCTTGCGGGTTGTCCCACTCTATATCGTCAAGTTCTTTTTGTTTGTTTCGTAATAATTCTGCTATTGAATCTAGTCTCTCGTCCATTTATTTTCCTTTTCGGGGGCGGGTTCTCGGTTGAGTCTCGTCCTCACGAGGAAGATCAAACCTATTGATTAAAATAATTACGTCTACCTCATCCATTTGTAATGCTTCCGCAATGTCTTCCCTTTCCATGCCGTGCTTTAACAAGTTGTTCACCGTCATGGCAGGCTTGGACAATTGCTTTCGTCTAGGGGACGACGTACCTTTGTTCTCTTGTACATTTGCAAAGATCCTCGGGTTAGTCTGCATATCAATTTCATTCTGCGCTTTCCACGCCGCAGCGTAGTACTCTTCAAACGCTGTAGTGTGCGGTATCTTAATCATATCTTCACTCCGTTTGTTCTAAGTTTAGACACGAAAGATTTTAAGTCCTCTCGTGCATAAAACAAATCTTGCTGTATGTTGGGTCGGGCATCGAACCGATACAGTTCTTCTTCTAGTTTATTCACTTGCTGTTTTAAGAAACGATACTCAAACTTCTGTGCAGGGCTTAGTGATTCATCCCCCATCACGGTCTTGCCCTTGGCTTGACCAGTTTGTTAGATGCAACATCAGTACCCTTGCAATATATCAACACCGAATCATGTTGGTTTTCCATGATGGCATACATAGCTTCCTTGCTATGACTACAAGCGTCATAGCTAGGAAACAATATGTTGTGTGTCGTTTGTTCGCCTTGGACAAAGTAAGTCAAGACCATAAACGTGAAGTATTTAAGCATCCTTGACCACCTCCCACACGCCCTCGGCTCCTGCGTCTATATTAGTATCCCGAATCAAACCTTTGTTATGCAAAGCAGATAGCTGCGGACGCACAATCGATAGCTTCAAACCCATCCGGTCTGCGAGTTGCCGAGCGGTTCCTGGGCCTCGATCGAGTTCAGCCAGGACTTGCTCCTTCCGAGTAAGTGCCTTGTTGTTTTGTTTCTTGCTAGTTAGCTTCTTCCAAAATTCTTTGATCATTTTCTACTCCTCTCAATGATTGAGTGATTTCTTCTAATGGTGTTAAGTCTAACCCAAAACTTTCCGCACATCCACGATAACGTGAAAGCCACGCAGCCATTGATGTTGCGGCCTGTCTTCTGAGTTCCTGTTGATCGTCTTCATTGTCAGGATCAAAAGCCACGTAACCACCACCATTCTTTCTATTCTCTCTAGGAGAAATCAAAGCAGGATACTCTCTAGTCTTTATTATAATCGGAAGTTGATCTTGTTCTTGTGATTCTTTGATCACGATCCTCAGTCCACTTGCCATCTGACGAGCCAAACCAATTCGATATTGTCTCGCAGCTTCTACATCATCCATACCATAAAACCATTCGTAAGCCTCATGATCAGGCTCTTCACCCAACCAATCCACAAACTCATGTGGCACAAACATATTGCGACCTGACGCCGCCAAGTATTCGTCAATAATTCTTTGACGTTCTTTCTTTGGAAAACCAGCCATATTTTTTCTCCTTTATTAGCTGTTAATTGACCGCCGTACCGTGACCATGACGCACCGAGATACACCAAAACTTAGCGGACCGAGCCGGACCATGACCGCCTTGACATCCCAAGCCCCAACATAACCGCCTAACCCTAACGGATCCCGACATGCCTCGACCGCCTTGACCTAACGGAACTGAACTTGCCCGACCCCGCCGTGCCTTGACCGCCTAAACATACCTTAACCCATCTCAACTTTCGTTGCCTTGCCTTGACCGCCTCGCCTGACTGGACCCCGACCGAACACACCTGACCCCGACACACCTCGACCGCCTTGACCAACCTGACCTCTCCACGCCCCGCCGAAAGCTGCCCTGTCTTGACCGCCTTGACTCAACATGCAATATCGCACCCAACCGCACCCAGACCGCCGAACCAAACCGGGACCGACCTGAACAAACCCTACCCAACCGGGCCGGGACCGCCTAACCTTGACCAAATAGATGGGGGCACTTGGCCCCCGATCCTTTTTTATTTTATTCCGCAGCTATGAGAGTAATGTCTCTTCGTGATCGTTCCTCATCCAAGAACTGCATCAACTCATTGGTCTGCTCGTCAGCATACTCTGGATTATCCAAAGCCTCTTGCTGAACATCGCGTCCCTCTTTCATGAGTTCATCCCACTCGTTCTGGTAGTCGCCCATGCTGTCTTCTGTCAGCACCTCAAACGTACCAAACGAACCACGCCCCTTCTCCTGTCGGAAGTCTCCAATTCCAACAATCGAGCCTGCGTTCGTCAGCAACGATACAATCGAATACTGACTGAGCGTCGGCTGAACATAAGCAATGTCAACCTCCGCACACCACCGAGGTAGATACGCACGAGTTCTCATGTCTGGAGTCTTGTTCATGTCCGCAGATCGAACCATGTCAATCTTTAGTTGCGGCTTTCCCCAGATCTGAACGTGGGTTTGTGGTAGAAAAATCAACCGCTGAACACTGGTCTTGGTTATGCCGTCCGTTTCCAATGCCGCCGTCGCCATCGCGCCCTTGACCCCTGGAGCAGGAAAACATAACAAAGTTTCTCCAAATGATTTCTTGTACACCGAATCTCGGAACTCCTGTTCTGGGTTGTGTTTGATCTCCTTACGTTGCGCGGCTGTCTTCTTGCCGCCACCGATTAAAAGATCACGCATGGCCTTGCTGCTCATGCTGTTAAAATATAATGGGGTCGTGCCCATCATACGAAGCTTAATTCTTCCTCGCTTTAGTGGTTGAATTTCTAGTACTGCTTCTTGTGGTAGTTTTTTAGTAGCCATAATTTTTTTCCTTGTATGGTTGTTTACTGATTAATAATAAATTGTTTATGACATGTTGATAAGTTGTATGTCAACAACTATTTTCATCCTCCTTTCTAAATTCATGAAATATCATGTTAATTACTTCTCGGTACTCGTCCTGAGTATCGAACTGAGCGATCACAAGTGATCCTATTATCTCGCATAAGCGATCTAATTCTTTGTCATCCATTATCTTACCTCCATGTAACTTTCGATTAACCCTTGCGCGACTTGCGCCGTGATGGCATTTCCGTAGGCGCGGAGTCGTCCCACTCGGGCGGTAGCCCCATGAGCCAACGGGAATGACTCGGGTCTAACTGGCCTCCACTTTCCATCTCGGCACAAGAGCCAGTCCGCATCTGACCAGTAGCCGTTAGTCTCATTGGCTCGGGCTTCGGTGTCACCTCTCCCTTCGCCTCCATCACCGCTTCGATCATCTCGGGAGATACTTGCTCCCTCAGATTGCACGGAAACGATCTGTTCTTTCTCGTCGTCTGGTGCATCCTGATCATTGCCTCCTTGCTCCGAAGAGGTAGACTGTCCATCGTGTTGGGCGTTGCCCATCCCGACATCTTCGACATCTGGGTCAGACTGCTCCCCGTCATTCCGTCCGTGATCCCCGAACCTCCCCTCTTGCCGTCCGTTGCTGATGGCGTTGTCCATCCCGACATCTGTCCTTGCTCCGGCAAGTTGTGACCCCGACTGTTCCACTCCTTCACCGATTCCGGTTTGGCTGCTCCCTTGTGATCCGCTGTGGTCGGTGTCGCCCATCCTGTTAGTTGCGCTGTCACATCCAACGTGTCCGTGCTGATCTTGCCGTTGCGTATCCGACCCCCCTGATATCCACCCTTGTGATCTCGGGTTGTCGGTGTCGGCCACGAACCAAAGCCTTTGCCTGATGTGCGGTGCACCGAAGCTCGCAGAGCAGAGATCGAAAGCCCCGAGGGCGTAGTCCGCTCCTTCCATGTCAGCTTGTACAAGGTCGATCCAACCAAGTCCGTCTTTACTCGCAACCTGCTCTCCAAAGACCGTTGAAGGTCGGCACTCTTCGATGAGGTGAAACCAGTGAGGCCATAAGTGCCGCTCGTCAGCCATCCCTTTTCTCGTGCCTGCACCGCTGAAAGGTTGGCAAGGACACGATCCCGTCCAGACGGGTCTGTCGTCTTCCCATCCCGATTGTCTGAGGGCACGACTCCAGACTCCAATTCCTGCGAAGAAGTGACATTGAGTAAATTCATAAAGCTCTTCTGGTTTGACATCCGATATACTCCTTTCATCGACCACACCATCGGCAATGTGACCATCTCTAATTAAGTTTCGTAACCATGCCGCAGCATAGGGATCTATTTCGTTATAGTAGGCACTCATTCTTTCACGCCTCCCACCAGTTCTATGAGAAAGTCCACGCTGTCCAATTGCATCTTGTGCATCTCCTTTTCTCTCGGATCTCGTGACACATCCAGATCATGTAGATGCTCTTGCAAATGATCCAACGCAACTTGCAACGTGTTCACGTCCATGTAGTTGAGTTGAGCAGCCGCTCCATTCGGGAGCACAAGATATGTGTGCCCCATCGGTAGTTCATGTATTCGCTTACTCATTTAATCTGTTCCTCAGTTTGTTTGCAGACACAAGTCTCTCACACTGTTCTAATAAATACTCGCCATCGTCGTGACAGACAGCACTCTCATCTCTGATGCAATCTCGTAGGTGTTCGATCATATGATCCAACGCTACATGCAACACGTTCCACTCACGCTCGTTGAACGTATTCAAGCATTCGTAAACTTTAGTCTTCATCTTCGACCTCCACTTATGTCGTAGTCAAAGTCTTCACCAGTGCCATGGCACTCTTCGCATTCTTTGCGTGATCGAATAACTCCTAGATCTTTGCTAAAATTTTTACTTCTATAGACTTTTATGTCTACGGTTCCTTTTCCGTCACAGTAATCACATACCTCGGCTTTATGTGTCTGCTTACTCATCTTCGACCTCCATTTCTCCAGTGCCACCGCACTCTTCGCAACCACCTTCGATTACTTGCTCTTCAAGATACCCTATGTCTCGGTTGAAATTATGGGGACGTGCTGCTTCACCAAAAACAGCCCCAGTCCCTTCGCATTCAAGACAGATCGTGGTTCTCGGTTTTTGTTCCTTGTTATAAAATACCTTGTCAAAGATATCGCTCAACATAATCTCTATCGGATCAACCTTATGCATCGTGTAACTCCATCAATCTTTTCTGTGCTTCCTCATGAGTGTCGAAAACTTCCGAAATTCCACCATCAGAAATCACTTCCCACTCTCCAACACCATTTGTACAACGAACAATCGTAAGACTGTCTTTCTCCCATCTTGCTTCTCGTTCCTTGATCTCCTCATCCGTCAGTGTCCGACAATGGTGCTCACCCAACGTGAACTCACCAACGACATCCATACCTTCGATCTCGTACTCAGCTTGAACTTCGATGCCCAACCGATGCAGTTTCTCCCACACAGGAATAGGTGCATCCCATGCCGTCTTGCACACAAATCTGAAATAAGATGTCGGGATAGGATAGTGATCGTCACCATGCACAATCTCTTCTTTAATCAGAATATCTTGAACCTCCCACTTCGTATTCCATTTGTTGCACCTCCAATCATATTGTGCAGATGTGCCCTTGCCATTGTAATGGAAGGAGTGGAGTGTCTTGAGTGTGGTGGCACTGGAGAGCCCTTGCCCGATAACCTCTAAAGGTATCGGACAAACCACATCACAAAAACGCTTGCGCTCTTTTAGTTCCCAGTAAAGATGAGTAACCATGCTCGTCTCACCATGAATATAAACTTCTTGCTCACACCAATTAGGCATTACACTGTCCTCCAAATTTCTAATGCGTCTACTTCAGGCAGATCATTCAAGATAGTGATGTCTGAGTATTCATTCTTAATAGCTTCCTTCAAAAGCCAATCAGGCTTACCCTTCGGCTTGTTCCACTGAACAACCTTGAA